>PVMK01127958.1_pt1 | contig 72125 bp, 70 predicted proteins | sample 1853481 | NCBI WGS metagenome assembly PVMK01 (sample SAMN08533507, study PRJNA380276) | Marine sediment metagenome, whole genome shotgun sequencing project.
GGCGGTCATCGCAGGTGCGGGGGGTATCGTCAGCGACTGGTCTGGGAAAGGCATCGATCTCCAGTGGCAAGGGCGGATCCTCGCCGCCGGCGACCCGCGGATGCATGCGCAGGCACTGAGCGCGCTCGACGAAGGTTTTCTGCAGAAGTCTGAGCAACTGTCAAAATCGACCGGTAAGCACTGAACAGGCGGAGTCCAGACATATGAGCGAGTTTCAACCCTTCGAGATGGAACGCATGATGTCCGAGTGGGAGAACGTGGTCGAATACAACCTGTCGGAGAGCGGCGTGCACCCCATGACCGTGCGCGAGCTCCTGGGCGACGACCCCGGGGGTATCGCGCGGCTGCTCGACACCGAGCTCAACTACGCGCAAGCCAACGGCGAGATCCCGCTCCGCGAAGCGATCGCGGCATTGTATCCCGGAGCAACCCGGGACAACGTGCTGGTCACCGTCGGGGCGGCCGAAGCAAACTATCTCGCCTTGCACACCCTCGTCGATCCCGGTGATCAGGTGGTGATCATGCTCCCCAACTACATGCAGGTATGGGGGATCGCCAAAAACCATGGGTTGCATGTGGAGAGCTTCCACCTGCGGGAGGAGGACGGCTGGGCGCCGGATCTGGCTGAGCTGGATACGGTGGTGACGGCGCAGACGCGGCTTATCGCCGTTTGCAACCCGAACAATCCCACCGGACGGATCATGACGCAGGCCGAGATGACCGCGATCGTGGCGGCGGCCGAGCGGGTCGGCGCATGGATTCTTGCCGATGAGGTCTATAGCGGCGCCGAGCGTCTTACCGATGACGAAACACCGTCATTTTTTGGCCGCTACGACAAGGTGGTGGCCACCGGCAGCCTGAGCAAGGCCTACGGACTGCCGGGCTTGCGCATCGGCTGGGCCGTGGGTTCCAAGGAGGCCATGGACGCCATGTGGATGCGCCACGAGTACACCACCATCAGCAGCGCCATGATGGCCAACAGGCTCGCGGCGATCGCCCTGTCCCCCGAAGTCCGGCCGCGCATCCTCAAACGCACCAGAGACTATATCCGCCAGGGCTATCCGGTGTTCGAAGCGTGGATGCGCCCCCACGGCAACACCTTCGATCTCGCGCCGCCCCAGGCCGCGGCCATCGCCTTCGTGCGCTACGGCCTGGACATCAACTCCACCGAGCTCGTCAAACGCATTCGCGACGAAAAGAACGTGCTGATTGTGCCGGGTGATCATTTCGGTCTCGACCACTACCTGCGGATCAGCTTCGGCCTCCCCCATGCTTATCTGACCGCCGGTCTCGATCGTATTCACGAGGTGATTAACGAACTGAGTTGACGACAGATGATGAAGCTCGTAACCCTCGACGAGATTAAGGCCGTCCTACCGGGCATCGATCTATTGTCCGCCATCGAGGCCGGTTTCGTGGCCTATTCCGAAGGCCGATGTATCGTGCCGCCGGTGGGCGAGTTGCTCATGGACGGGGGTGAGGTCCACATCAAGTATGGCAGCCTCACCGACGATCCTTTCTACGTTATCAAGATCGCGTCGGGATTTTCCGGCAATCCAAAGCTCGGCCTGCCCTCCAGCAACGGACTGATGTTGCTGTTCAGCCAGCAGACGGGCGAGCCGGTGTGCATTCTTCTGGACGAGGGTCATCTGACCGACGTGCGCACTGCCGTGGCAGGTGCCATAAGCGCCAAGTACCTGGCGCCACGACCCGTGCGGCGTATCGGGATCATGGGCACCGGCATACAGGCGCAACTGCAGCTCGAGTACCTGACGACCGTTGTTGACTGCCGTGAGGTCCTCGCCTGGGGCCGGGGCGCCGAACAACTCGCGCGCTTGCGCCGCGCGCTGGAAGGCTGCGGCTTCAATATAGAGACGACGCTCGATCCCGCCGAGATAGGAGCAACTTGCAACCTCATCGTGACGACCACATCCGCCACGGAGCCGATCCTGGGTCGCAGGGATATCCAACCCGGCACGCATATCACGGCCATCGGCTCCGACACGCCGCACAAGCAGGAGCTTGACGTCGGCATCCTCGCCGACGCCGACCGAGTCGTGGCGGACAGCATCGCGCAGTGCCTGCTGCGCGGTGAGATATTCAAGGCCCTGGAGGCCGGCGTCATTACCCAAGACGATGTGGTGGAATTAGGTCACGTCATCGGCGGTGGGGCCCAGGGGCGTACCACAGCTTCCCAGGTGACCGTTTTCGATTCCACCGGCGTGGCCGTGCAGGACATTAAAATAGCCGGCGCGGTGTACGACGCGATCGACTGAGATAACGCTTTCAAACAGCCAGCGACCGAGGCCCGCCGGGTCGGGATAGCCGGCGCGTTTGCGCGCCACACCGCCGGATCTCGAGCGCCTGGGTGAGGTGGGGCTTGCTCGGGTGACGGCGGACTTCGATGGCTCGGTGCAAAGCACTGCACGCAACGCCGAAGGCACGGCGGTGGGTTTCAACAAAAAGAAGAAAGGCAGCCGCAGCTACTACCCGCTCTTTGGCACGACCGCTAATTCGGCCCTTTCTTTTTCCTATCGCCCGATGGCTGGCTTATCGGGTATCATACGCTGGGAGTATATCCGGGATTGCAGCATTTACCTGAGATATACCTCGGACATATAAAAGCCACCATTTAGGGGCGTCCAAGCGGTCGCGGGAATTCCACGATGCGACCAGCGCGAATAGCGAGGCGATCAGCTGTTCAACAGCCGTGGAGTTTCGCGGGAAACTCGTTTATCCTGAGATTACCCCTCGATCGGCTCGACCGGATCCTATGATCGCGGGGCGGCAATATCACACGAGCTGAGGAGGATTTAAAATGTTGAAATTATCTTTGTTTTTAGCGGCCGCATTGGCCGTGGCGGTCGTCGGTACGGCATCCGCCGAGACCCTTCGCGTGGGCATGGAATGCACCTATGCACCGTTCAATTTCAAGAACGCCGATGGCAAACTTGACGGCTATGACGTCGATGTCGCCAAGGGTGTCGCCGGTCTTATTGGCGCCGATTTGGATTTTGTTTGCCAGAAATGGGACGGCATGATCCCGGCCCTGTTGGCCAACAAGTTCGATTTGGTCGTGGCGTCCATGTCGATTACGGACAAACGTCTGAAGAAAATGGATTTCTCCGACACTTACCGCATTTCGGTCGGCCGTCTGGTTGGCAAGAAAAATTCCGGTTGGAAACTTTTCGATGATGCGGGCAAGCCGATTCCTGCCAACTTCACCGGCCTCAAGGTCGGTCTGGAGAGGGCTTCGACTTATTCCGACTGGTTCGAAAACGAACTTCCCGGAGCTACCGTGGCTTTCTACGATACCAATGAGTCCCTGTATCTCGATCTGGTGAACGGACGCACCGATATGATCATGACTAATCCCATGAAAGCCCACCTCAGGTTTCTCAGCAAGGAAGACGGAGCGGGGTATGAATTTGTCAGCCCGCAGGTCGACGAGAAAAAATACTTCGGTATTGGTGTTGGCATTGGCCTTCGCAAGGGCAATGATGCGTTGAAAGACCGTCTGAATAGAGCCATAAGGACCCTGACTGATGATGGCTATCTGGAGTCGTATGCTCTGAAGTATTTCCCCTTCGCGATCCACTAATAGGATGCATTCCAATGGCGCGGTGGGGGCGCTGTATCAGCCCTCGCCGCGCTCTTTTTGTTTTTTTGGGCTCCACTAATTGAGCAAAGCGTGAATCACGCTATGAAATTCGGGTGGAATGAGCCGCTATGGAAGCAGTAACGGGTTGGTGGGACGATTTTTTCTGGGGCTCACTCGTTGTTGTTCGACTTTTTGTTGTAGCCCTGATCTTGACGGTTTTATTTGGACTGATTGGCGCTGGCGCGAAGCTGTCAAAGAGTCGGGCCGCCAAGATGATCGCCAGCGGCTATACCATCGTGTTTCGCGGTACCCCCGAGATTCTGGTTCTTTTGCTGTTTTACTTCGGTTCGGCCGTCACCCTGACGGCGATTGCCCAGGTCTTTGATCCTGACGTCAAGTTTGTGGATATCCCGCCATTTTGGGCGGGATCATTTGCCATCGCACTGATCATCGGCTCCTACGCGACGGAAACGTTTCGTGGCGCGTTCCTTGGTGTTGATCCAGGGCAGGTTGAGGCAGGCAGGGCGCTCGGTCTGTCGAACCTGCAAACGTTCATTTATGTGCGTATTCCGGCGATGTGGCGCCTCGCTCTGCCGCCCTTCGGCAATCACATGCTGTCTCTGATCAAGGACACTGCGCTGATTGCCATCATCGGTCTGGAAGAGACCCTGTTTGTCGCCGAACAGGCCATTGGCACCACGGGTAAGCCCTTTACCATGTATATCGTGGTTGGCGTAATTTATCTGGGATTTTCAACCATCATCACCTTGTCGGTCATGCTGCTCGAAAGGTATGCCAACCGGCATTTAGAGGTCGCGCGATGAGTTTTGATACAGCCCTGATCATCGACAGCATTCCCAAAATGCTAGTGGGAATCGGGCTGACGTTTCAGTTGCTGTTCCTGTCGCTCGCGTTGGGTACGGTGCTCGCCATTGTCCTTCTGTTATTGCGAATCAGCGGCCGCTGGTATCTCGCCGCGCCCACGATGATTTACATCTATATCTTTCGCGGCACCCCCATTCTGGTGCAGATATTCATCATTTACTACGGCCTGCCGCAACTGGAGTTTGTCCGCGACAGTATTTTCTGGCCCATACTGCGAGAACCCTTTGGCTGTGCAATTGTTGCCCTGAGCCTGAATACCGGTGCCTACGTGTCGGAAATATTTCGTGGTGGCGTTCTGGGTGTGGACCGTGGCCTGACAGAAGCGGGCGCGGCACTGGGACTCTCCGTAACCCATCGATTTATCTACATTACAACCCCCATCGCCATCCGTTTGTGTCTCCCGGCCTACAGTAACGATGTCGTCAGCCTGATGAAGAGCACCGCCCTGGCCAGCACCATCACGCTGCTCGATATGATGGGCATTGCCAGAACCATCGTGGCCGAGACCTACGCACCCTATGAGGTTTTCATATCGGTGATGGTCATCTATCTGATCATTACGTGGACAATTCAGAGAAGTTTCGGTTGGATAGAAAAGCGCATGAGCCGACATGTAAGAAGCGAGGTTTGACATGACTGATAGTGGACAGACAAGCATTATCCAACTGGAGAATGTCGATAAATTTTTTGGCGAGTTTCAGGCTCTGAAAAATATCAGTTTATCGGTGAAAAAGGGCGAAAGAATTGTTGTTTGCGGTCCTTCCGGATCCGGTAAATCGACCTTGATCCGGTGCATCAACCGGCTTGAAGAACACAGCAACGGAAAGATTGTGGTGAATGGCCACGAACTGACCAGTGAGGTGAAGGATATTGATGCGGTACGAAGGGAAGTCGGCATGGTATTTCAGAGCTTCAATCTGTTTCCCCACCTGACGGTCATCAAGAATCTCATGCTGGCGCCCAAGTTGGTGCGCAAGTCCTCAAAGTCCGAGGCACATGACACGGCCATGAAGTATCTCGAGAGAGTGAAAATTCCGGAGCAGGCGCACAAGTATCCCAGCCAGCTATCCGGTGGCCAGCAGCAACGTGTCGCCATTGCTCGCGCCCTGTGCATGAATCCTCTGGTAATGCTGTTTGACGAACCGACCTCGGCGCTCGATCCGGAAATGATTAGCGAAGTGCTCGACGTGATGACGGATTTGGCGCAGGAAGGCATGACCATGATTGTTGTCACCCACGAGATGGGGTTTGCACGGTCGGTGGCTGACAATATGATTTTCATGGATAACGGTGAAATCGTTGAAACGAACCCGCCGAAAGAATTCTTCGATAACCCGAGCAATGAGCGAACAAAGCTGTTCCTTAGTCAAATCCTGACCCACTAGGCGGGCGTGGTGGCGCACCCGTCAGAAAGGGCACACGGTGTCTATCGAGCGTAATTTGGCTTAGTCCGCCCTCTCATTCCCTCCGTACTGCCTCTAGGTGGCGGGGGAAATCCGCTGTTCCAATCAGCGTGCGGCAGCGTTCCAATCGGTTCACCGATGAGCCGCGGAAAAGAGAGGTAAGATGAGCAACATAACAACAAGCATTCAGAGTGATTCGGTGGAGCGGTTGGCGTCAGACGGGTTCGTGCTGATGCACCGGCTCTGCGGCAGCAAGCTGGTGGAGTTGGTGTCGGACGTGTCCCGTAAGAGAGCCAGCGCGCTACGAGAGGCACTTGGGACAAGGGAGATTGGGATCGGGAGCGCCACGGGGTATGTGGAGATCGTGCAACGCTCCCCGGGCAGATGGGATGTACCAATCGCGCCGCAGCAGTTTGGAATCGATGATAGGGACATGCCATGGTGGTCGTTGATCGCTGCTGTGCTGGGTGAGGATGCCGAGCACTCATTCAGCGGAGTGGTGTCCTCCGAGCCGGGCAGCCCTGCACAATATTGGCACACAGATTCGCCTCACGAGACCCCGGAGCATCGCGCAGCGCACGCTATCAATGTACTGGTGGCGCTCCATAACGTGCCGATGGCCATGGGGCCAACCGCGTGTGCTCGCGGTTCCCACTACCTCACCAACCACCTGAGCAATTCGTGCTTGGTGCTTGACGAGTTGATATACCAGCACTCAGGCACATCGCCGGAGTTACTAGTGAAAGGCACACAGCGTAGCGTCCCTGAAAGCTGCGCAAGTGAGATGATTGCGGGCTCGTGCCTGGTGTTTGACGATCGGATTCTGCACCGTGGACTGGCTAACCAGTCGAACATCACTCGGCATGTGGCCTACTTTTCATACCGCAGAAGAGGATATTTCGCAAACACGCACTTTGAGTCGCAGCGATCAGTGTTTGACGCAACATCCTGATCGGCCAGCCTTATACGAGCCGAGGATGCTTTCCAGCGCGTCGATGAGCCGCAGCGTTTCTTCTTTCGTGTTGTAATGGGCGAACCTGATACGATGACGCACGTTGCACGACCTGCCGCGCGCCTGTCCACTTGCGGGATGGAAATTGATCGATGAAACCTCACCCAGGTTCAACCCCGGAATTGAAAGACTATGCCGAGTCTCGAGCGCTCGCAATCGGTTAAGGCCATCGCGAATGACGCCTGTGGGTCTAGCAGTCTGCGGCCTGACACTGTCTGCCAGTGCTGATTTACACCGTCCAACCCCATCGAAGTCCGCGAATGGAATACGCCTTTTTCTCAACGCGCTTCCGCGGAATCATTTCCTCGAAACTGCTTTAACTTCACATCTACTAGTGCGGAGTTTTCATACGATGCTGGGATTCCCGTACACGGTACGCGCATCGGCGTGATCGATGACCCGGCGACCGACGGGCTTCGCGGGCTCAGTCCGGGCTGGGAGCCTGGACGCCGAGCAGCTGATCGCCTTCGGCGGCCACAATGTGCACGTCGACGACGCCTCCCTGAGCCTCGCCTTCGCCCAGCTCGACACGCAGGTAGTTGTCGGTCCATCCGGCCAGATAGGAGCTCCCACCGCGACGCGACGATTCGAGCAGCACAGGCAAAGTCCTGCCCACATGGCGTTGGCGAAATGCCCGCTGCTTGTCCCGCATCATTTTCTTGAGGGCGCGGGTACGCCGCTTCTTCACGTCTCCCGGGATCTGATCTGCGTAACCTTCCGCCGCCGATCCCGGCCGTACCGAATAGGTAAACGGATGCACATAGGTAATGGGCAACTCCGCCAGGCAATCGAAGGTTTGCTGGAAATGCGCGTCGCTTTCCCCGGGGAAACCGCAGATCACGTCGGTACCGATGCCGCAATCCGGAATCATCCGGTCGATCTTTCGAATCAGCCTCGAGAAGTGCTCCGCCGTATAGCGCCGTTTCATACGCGACAAGACCGCGTTGCTCGCACTCTGCAACGGAATGTGGAAGTGCCGCGCGAATTTGTCGCTTCCCGCCATGAGCTCGATGAGCTCGTCGGTAATCGACGCCGGCTCGATGGAGCTCAGGCGAAAGCGCAGCAGCTCCGGTATTGCCAGGATTTCCCGTACCAGATCCGTCAGCCCACGCCGGTGTTCGGGCAGATCCAATCCGTAGTCGCCAAGATGCACGCCCGTCAGCACGACCTCCGCGTAACCGGACGCCACCAACGTGCGCACTTGTGAGAGTACGCTCTCGGGCCTGCGGCTGCGGGACGCACCGCGGGTCTGCGGCACGATGCAGAAACTGCAGGACTCGTTACAGCCCTCCTGCACTTTCACGAAGGCCCGGCTGTGCTCCATCATCTCGGTGATGGGGAGATCCACGAACTCGCGCGCCTCGGCGATGGGTGAAACGGCGATTTCCAATCCGCCTTTCGGCATCCGATGCATTTTACGCGCTATGCCGCCGCGGTCGGCGGCACCCACGACCAATCGCACCCCCGGCAGCTCGGCCAGCTCCCCGGGGGCACGCTGAGCGTAACAGCCGGTAACCACGATGGCCGAATCGGGCCGCTGGGCGTGGATGCGCCGGATGGCCTTTCGGCAGGTGGCGTCCGCTCGTGCGGTGACGCTGCAGGTGTTGACCACGTAGACGTCGGCGTGCTCGCGAAAGGGCACGCTGCGCCAGCCCCCGTACTCGTCCAGGAGGGTGCGAATGGTCTCGGTGTCGTACTGGTTGAGACGACAGCCGAAGGTACAAAAGGCGACGCTTTTCAAAAGAACTCTCCGGATTCGGGGCTACGCTCGACCACGGCGGGCAAATTCTATAATAGGTGCCCGCAGATTCGCTACCGCCAGCGCGCCTTGGCGAGTCGCCTGTAGGAACGAGCCCCCTGCGAAGTTTCCAGAGACGGCCCCCGGGATTACGCACGGCCGGGCTTTGAGCTAACATGGCCGCCGGGGAAGCATCCGGCGCCGTCAGCAGCCCGGAGATTCAATGCTCGCAGAAAAAATCGGTAAGTACGAACTCGTCGAGCGTCTCGCCAGCGGCAGCATGGGCACGGTTTACTCTGCCCACGATCCCTTCACCAACCGGCTGGTGGCGATCAAAGTCGCGCATCCTCAGCTCGCCGAAGATACCCCGATGCGCGTAAATTTCGCAAGCTCTTCTTCAACGAAGCCCACGCCGCCGGTCTACTCGACCATCCGAACATCCTGAGGGTGTTCGACGCCGACATGGACGGCAGCGTCTGCTATCTGGTGATGGAGCTCATCGAGAACGCCGAGACTCTGGAGGGCTATTGCAGTTCAGACAAGCTGATGCCGCTCCCGGAGGTCATCGGCATCGTTTACAAGATTGCCAAGGCGCTGGACTACGCCCACCGTCAGGGCGTCATCCATCGCGATATCAAACCCAGCAACATCCTCCTGACCGAGGATCGCGACATCAAGCTCGCCGACTTCAGCGTCGCGATGATAACCCGGTCCGACACCTTACAAACCCAGTTCACCGGTGTTCTAGGGTCGCCACTGTATATGTCGCCGGAGCAGATCAACGATCAGAACATTACCGGGCGAAGCGACATTTTCTCCCTTGGCTCTCTCACCTATCAACTCCTGACGGGCACCCAGCCCTTCAATGCACGCAGCCTGATCGCCATCAACCAGAGAATCAGTAACGATGAGCCGCCGCCATTGAACGAGTACCGGAATGATCTCCCGGATGAGCTCAATTACACCTTGGGGCGCATGTTGAAAAAGAACCCCGATGAGCGATACGGCACAGGCCTGGATCTGGCGGCGGACCTGGCGCTCATATTCGAAGATCTGGATGCGGTGGCAGACGAGGACGGCCTGCGCGAAAAATTCGGTGCCATCAAGAGTCTGGGATTCTTCAAAGGATTCTCTGACACCGACATCTGGGAACTGATCCGGGCCTGCACCTGGCAGACATTTTCACCGCGCCAATCCATCATTCGCGAAGGCGATATGGACAACTCCTTCTATATCGTTCTCTCCGGAGTCGTGATCATCGAAAAGGAAGGCAGCGTGGTGAACATCCTCCAGGAAGGCGACTGCTTCGGAGAGATGGGTTACCTGAGCCGCTCCCGGCGCATCGCCAGCGCCATCGCCCGCACCGATGTCTCGCTCATGAAGGTCAACGATTCCACCATCGACCGGGCCGCCGACGCCACCCAACTGCGTTTCCACAAAGCTTTCGTGCGTACCCTCATCGGGCGGCTCACCGAGGCCACCACGCTTCTTTCCCAGCTACGCCGCGGGTGAGGCAATCGCCATGACCACCGACCGCCAGCTCCATGTGGCCGGCCTGCGCCTGGACGGCGTGGGACCCATCGATCTATCCCTGGCCCGGGGTGAGTGCCTGGTGCTCAGTGGTCCGTCCGGCGCCGGCAAGAGCCGTCTGCTGCGTGCCATCGCGGATCTGGACCCCCACCAGGGCCGCGTCTGCTGCCAGGGCACGGCGGCCGAGGACCTGGCGCCCTGCCAATGGCGTCGCCGGGTCGGCATGCTGGCCGCGGACAGTCAATGGTGGCGGGATCGGGTGGCTGAGCATTTCGACGCAGCCCCCACCGGCGACCAGCTGGCGGCCCTGGATCTGGCACCCGCGCTGCTGGAAGAACCCGTGTCCAGGCTTTCCAGCGGCGAGCGCCAGCGCTTTGCCCTGCTGCGGCTACTGGCCAATCGGCCCCGGGTGCTGCTGCTGGACGAGCCCACCGCCAATCTGGATCCGGACAACGTATTGCGGGTCGAGAAGCTGGTGGCGGATTACACCGCGGCCGAGGGCGCAGCGGTCCTGTGGGTGAGCCATGACCCCGGGCAGACGGCTCGGGTGGGCCATCGGCGCCTTTACCTGGAGGCGGGCAAGCTGGGCCCGGCGGCGATGCCCGATGCCGCGCAGCAGCGACAGCCATGATTCTACTGGGCCCCCTGGATCTGGCCCTGGCGGCGCTGCTGGTGATCGCTTCCGCAGCCCTCGCCTGGGCGCTGCGCCTCGGCATCTCCCGCAGCCTGCTGATCGCCGGGACCCGCATGGTCATCCAACTGCTGCTGGTGGGTCTGGTTCTCAAGGCGGTATTCGATCGGGCGGAACTCCCTTGGATCGCGCTCATCGCCGGCGTCATGCTGATGGTGGCGGGGTACGAAGCCACGGCCCGGCAGAAGCGCCCCATGGCGGGTCTGTGGAGCATGGGAATCGGTGTGGGCGCCATGTTCATCTCCGCTTTCACGGTGACGGTGCTGAGCCTCACGGTGATCCTCGGGCCCTCCCCCTGGTACACACCCCAGTACGCCATACCACTGCTGGGCATGCTGCTCGGCAACACCATGACCGGAGTGGCCCTGAGCCTCGATCGCCTGACTCAGACCCTTTGGGAGCGTCGAGGGATGGTGGAAGCGCGGCTGATGCTCGGCCACCCCTGGAGCGAGGCGGTGACCGACATCCGTCGCGACTGCATGCGTGCCGGCATGATCCCGACTTTGAACGCCATGGCCGCGGCCGGCATCGTCAGCCTGCCGGGCATGATGACCGGGCAGATTCTGGCCGGCACGCCGCCGGTGGAGGCGGTCAAATACCAGATCCTGATCATGTGCCTGATCATGGGCGCCACCACCGCCGGCACGGCGCTGGCGGTGCAGCTGGCCTGCCGGCGCCTGGTGGACAGCCGGGAGCGCCTGCGCCTGGACCGCCTGCGCGCCTCGAAATAGACGCAGCACTCGATGGGGGCGCGACGGGCGCGCCGCCCGGGCCGCTGCACCGGCCTCTAAGCCACGGAATTCTCAGGAATATCCCGTGTATTTTCGGGCCCGGCGGGGCAGCATACTGGCGCCAATCACGCTAAGATAGCTGCCAGCGGCTGCCCTGGGGATCCCGTTGCATGGCTGCGCGGGGTGGCCCCTGGGGGGAGCGACTGGAACAGCTCTTATGGATCCGGGTTCTATCAAGGCAACGGTGGACGGCGCGCGCAGAAAGTGCCTGTGGGCGGCCGGCGCGGCCGCGCTCCTGTGGACCGGCACACTCGCCGCATACAACTACCACGTCTACGGCGATGGCGTGCAGCTGGCCTGCTGGCAAATGGAGCGCAGCCGGCTGGTGTGTGATTACCGCCGATTCGCGGCGCCGGAAACGGAACAGGTAACGGCGCGCCTGGCGGGCCGCGAGCTGCCGGCGCCCTCGCTGACACCCTACTCTGCCGAGCCCGGTACCAACGCCGTCATGTTCCTGGTGGACGTCAGCGACGCCGAGCTGCCGGTGGCGCCGGTGGTGGTCAGGGAGCACCTGCTGGAGTTGCTGGACGCGGCCCCCGCCCGTCAACACTACGGCCTCGCCAGCTTCGCCAACCAGGTGGAGCTGCATGCGCCCCTGGCGCCGGGCAGCGAGCGCATCCGCAATGTGCTGGGCGAACTGACCCCCGGAGGCGAACCCGCCGAGCTTTTCCGCAGCACTCTGGAAGCGGTGCGGCTCCTGGGTCACTATCCGGCCCAGCGGCGCGCGCTGTTTCTCCTGTCCGACGGGCTGGCCGACGATTCCGCTTACTTTCACGACGACGTGGTGGATGCCGCGCGCCAGTACGACGTGGCCATTTTCGGCATCGGTTACGTCAAGAGCCCGGCTCTGTCGACGGCCCTGGAGCGGCTGCGGCGCCTGGCCGAGGCCACCGGCGGGCTGTACGTAACGGCGCAAGCCGGCGCCCCGCTACCCCGGAATTTCGCTTCCCGTGCCTTTGCCCAGCTGGAGGGCGGCGGCCGCCTGGTGGTGGATCTCGCGCCGGCGCTTGCCGACACCATTCCACTGCCTGCAGAGGCGGTGCTGGAGTTGCACTGGCAGGGGGCCATGGGCAGCGCCTCGGCCCATGTACCCTTGCGCCTGGCGGGCCTGAGCGACGCCGGCACAACCAGCGCGCCAAGCGTGACACCGCTGCCTGCACGGGCGAGCGCTGGCGCCCGGCGTGCACCGCCGGCGAACCCACAGGGTTGGTTCGGCCGCGATCTACTGTGGATCGGCATCGGCATCGGCGCCGCCGTGCTGCTGGCGGCTGGCATGCTCGCCTGGTTCCTGAAACGCCGGCCGCGGGATGGCCGGCAGGAACCGGCCTGGGCCAAGACCCTGGAACTCAACGCCCGTTCCTTCGCCTATCTGGAGATCCAGGACGAGCTCCACACGCGCCACCCGGTATCCGGCGAGACCTTTCGAATCGGCCGCCACGCCGACAACGAGCTGATGGTGGCCGATGCTTCGATCTCGCGCTTTCACGCGGAAATCAAGCACGAGCTGAACAGCCGCTACGTCATCCGGGATCTGGAATCCTTGAACGGCGTCTATGTGAACGGCCGCAAGGCGCGCACCGCCATCCTCAGCAACGGGGATCTCATCGAATTGGGTGACGTGACGGTGAAATTCACCGTTTTCGCCGCCCACGATCGCCCGGATCTGGAGGCCAGCACCGACAGCACCGTGACACCGTTTCGCCCGTCCCAAAAGAACAAAGGCCTGCGCCCGATTTAAGCCCCTTCCAGCCGCGCGTTGCCCGTCAATAGCAGGGCGGAAACACGCAGCGATCTCCCAGCAGGGTTATCTGTGCGATAAATTCGGCAAACACGATGAGCGCCACCAGCACCACCACGACGGTGACACCGTAGCGCACGCCGCGACTCACCATTTGCCTGCTGCCCGGCAGGCGATCCACCCCCAGGGCCTGCCGATCCAGCATGCCCCGCCGGTACAGCCGCTCCACCAGGCGCGCGAAATGCCGCGCCCAGAGGGGCACCACGTCCTTGAACATGTAGGCGGCGAAAATCGGCTCCATGATGCCATCCCTCGCCGGCTCGCCGTGCCAGCGATTGTAGGCGAGATTGAAAAAATCCCACTCGGTGATGTCGAGCAGAGCCGTCGCGTTGAGCACCGAGTCGATGTCGGGGGCGAGTTTTTCGTCGAAAGGCATGATCTATTGACCCGACTGCGGCAGAAAAGGTTTCAGACCGCTGTTTCCGGTAATTCCGGTGACTGTGGCAACTCCGTCCAACTCAGCACCCAGCCGCAACCCGGATGCCTGACGGCGTAGGGCTCCCCCACCCACATGCCGGCCACCGCCGCCAGCTCACCGTCCACATAGATCAACGGGATGCGGTCCCGTAACCAGGGCGGCACGGCACTGCTCTGCAGGAGCTTCTTGAGCGCCGCGCCATGACGGCGCCCGGCTGGCTGAAATCGCTCTCCACCATGGCGGAATCGTACTTCCACCCGGGCCCGGGCGCAGCGATCCACACTCAGTCCCCGTCCCCGGGCGCGGGCTGCCACCAGCGCGCCATGGGGCAAGCGCAGCGGGCTTCCGGGATTCCATGCGATCACCCGGGTGACATCGTGGACCGGCATGGGCGGCAGCGCGTACAAGGCATCGCGGTAGCGCCGCACCTCAGCCCCCGGCCAGCTCACCAACGGCGTGGCGTCGGCGCGCGCGCTCAGCAGCTGGTGGAGAATGCCGTGCAGGTGGCAGGCAGCCGCCGGTGGCAGACCACGCTCGGCGAGCCAGCCGCGCAGCAGGTTGCGGGCGCGAGCCGCCGGCAAAGCCGCCAGGGCCGGTGCAGACAGGGTGCCGGGCGAAGAACCGCGCACGGCATCCAGGTCGATGCCCGCCAGGGCCCGGGCAATGGCGGCGCTGTCGGCCTGATGGCAAGCCGCCCGCGCCAACGTGCGTTGTACCCCCGGCCATCGACGCTCCAGGTGGGGCAGAATCTGGTGGCGGACGAAGTTCCTGTCGAAGCGCAGATCGGCGTTGCCGGGGTCTTCCAGCCACGGCAGTCGGTGGCGCGCCAGGTAATCGCGCAGGGCCTGCGCACCGACATCGAGCAGCGGGCGGGCGAGCCAGCCCTCGCCCAGGGGCGCAAGCGCCGGCATGCCGGCAAGACCGGAGGGCCCGGCGCCGCGCATCAGCTGCAGCAGCAGGGTTTCGGCCTGGTCGCGCCGATGATGAGCCGTGCAAACAGCCTCGCCGTCACCCACCAGCGACGCAAGCGCCCCATAGCGTGCCCGGCGTGCCGCTGCTTCCGGACTCTCCCCGCGGGCGGCACCCCCGTCCACGCGCACCACCACCAACGCCACGCCCAGGTCCGCGCACAGTCGCCGGCAGTGACTCTCCCAGGCATCGGCGTCGGCGTGCAGTCCATGGTGCACGTGCACAGCCGCCACTTGCGCAGGCGCCAGCACCTGGCGCAGCTGGCACAGGGCGTGCAACAGGGCGACAGAATCCGCGCCGCCGCTCAACGCCGCCCGGTAAATTTCCATGGACGGCATCTGCGCCAGCGCCTCCCTCAGACGGGCCGGCGAAAATTCACCACCGGCGCCTCCCTGGAGTCCGGATTTCGTTTCCCGCCGCTCGCTCACAGCAACACTCAGAAGGAACGCCGCGTAAGACGCGTCTGCTGCAGAATTTTCGAGGCGATCTCCTCGATGGAGCTGCCGCTGGTGTCGATGAACGGAATGCTCTCGTGCTTGAACATGGCCTCCGTGTCTGCAACCTCTCTGCGGCAGCGATTCAGCGAAGCGTAGCGGCTGCTCGGGCGCCGCTCGCTGCGGATGCGGCGAAGCCGTTCCGGAATAATAGTCAGGCCGAATAGACGCTCTCTGTGGGGTGCTAGCAGCTCCGGCAGGCCGCCAACATCCAGGTCGTCCTCCGTGATCGGATAGTTGGCCGCACGAATGCCGAACTGCAGGGCCAGGTAAACGCAGGTCGGCGTCTTACCGGAACGCGAAACCCCTACCAGGATGACATCGGCATCGCGATAGTGTCGCACGCCGCCGCCGTCGTCGTGATCGAGGGCGTAGTCCATGGCATCGATTCGGCCATCATAGGACGCGGGGTCGACGAGGCCGTGAAATCGGCCTGCCGCATGGGAAGAGCCACGATTCAGCTCGATCTCCAGGGGTCGAATGAAGGCACTGAAAAAATCCACCACCAGAGCCTGACTGTTGCGCAGAATCTCGTTCAGCTGCGGATCGGTCAGGGTGCTGAATACGATGGGCCGGTGGCCGTCCTCGACACCGGCGGCATCGATTCGCTGCACCGCCTCGCGGGCCTGATGGGCATCGGCGATGAAGGGGATCGTCGTCTGAGCATACTCCAGGGCATCGAACTGACTGAGCAGCGCGTGGCCGAATGTCTCGGCAGTGATGCCGGTGCTGTCGGAGACGAAGAATACGCTGCGTTTCACGGCCCCGGGGGCTCCTGGATGAGTCCCCAGGGGTCCCCGAGCAGCACCGTACCCCCTGCCAGTGCGGGAGTGGGTCACAGTCCGGAAGATGGGCCCCTGACAGGGAGGTGATTTGCACGCCATAATCTTACTCATCCTATATGAACTCGAAGCCAGCGGACCAGGCGACCACCGGCGGACGAGCGGTGGCGATGGCGCTACGCGCCCGGACCAGGGTGGATCCGGGCTCGATTGTCAGGCGCGGCGCCGGCTCCTGGTCCCGGTTCGGGGCCGGCCCTCGGACCCGAGGCCCGACCGAAAGCCTGCGTTTTCCCTGGAGCATTGATTTCGGAATGACCGAGACAGCAGTGAGTGAACCGGACCGGCTCGAACGGCTCGAACGCCTGCGCGGGGAGAATCTCGTCCTCGAGGCCGAGGCCGGTGTGCTGAGACAGTTCATGGAGTCCATGGCGCAACTCATCGAGGCGGTGGAGAAACCGAACCATGAGGCGCAAGCGCTCACGCTGCTGAGCCAGGTGCTCGACAGCGCCATTCGTGCCATCGGCGCCAGGGACGGTTCACTGCTGGTACCCGATGCCGGCACCGGCGAGCTGGTGTTCGTGCTCGTGCAGGGGGAGTCCACCAAGGCGAGTCTCATCGGCCGGCGGCTGCCTGCGGGGCGGGGTATCGCCGGCTGGGTTGCCGAGAACCGGCGCGGCACGACTGTCAACAACGTCCCTGCCGATGACCGATTTTATCCTGAGCTGGACGTAGAGTTCGATTACCGCACCAGTTCCCTGCTGGCCGCGCCCCTGCTGGGCGGTAATCGCCTGCTGGGGCGTGGTAGAAGTCATCAACAAGCAGGACGGCAAGCTGTTCAGTACCGGCAACCTGAGCTTGCTCACCCTCATGTGCCGATTCGCCGGCGAGTTGCTCCACAGCCTCATCTCCGATGTGGAACTGACAAAAAGCATGCACCGTGTGGAACAGGCATAATCGATCTTGGCCCGGGTAGATCCCATGAGCGAATTGGACGAACAGTTTCACGACGAAGCCGAGCAGATCGAAGCCGAGAACGCGGCGCTGCGCGAGGAAATTCTGTGCTTGCGCCAGTTCATCGACTCCATGCAGAATCTCATGGAGGCCGTGGAGCAACCCCTCCCGGAAACCGAACTCATGGAGTTACTGTCCGAGGTTCTGAACAACGCGCTGCAAACCATCAGCGCCAGTGACGGTTCGCTTCTGGTGCTCGATGAGGACAGCAATGAGCTGGTGTTCGTCATCACCCACGGCGAATCCGCCAAGGAGCAGCTGGCGTGGCAACGGCTGCCGCCAGGGGAAGGAATCGCCGGGTGGGTGGCAAAAAACCGCAGGGCGACGATTGTCAACGACGCCCAGGCCGACGACCGATTTTATCCCGCCATGGATCGCGCGCTGGGCTTCAAGACCCAATCGGTGTTGGCGGCACCGATAATCGGCGGGCGGGGCGCGTTCTGGGCGTCATCGAGATGCTGAACAAGAAAGACGACAAGCTTTTCAGCGTCGGCGACCCAGACCCTGCTGACGCTCATGTGCCGATTTTCCGGGGAGCTGCTGTTTACCGTCATACAGCAGAATCAGAGCGACGATTAATTGGGGACAAATTAATCGTCGAAGAGTTCCGAAATGGGGCGCCGCCCGGCGAAGCCGTCGTCGGAATCGTGCCAGAAAGCCACTTCTTTTTCTCCCAGCTTCCAGCACAGGAGCACGTCGCGATCGCCCCGGCTCGCGTACCAGTCGACGATTCCCTCGTCCATGTCCTTTATCAGGCAGCCCACATCGTTGAGCGCATCAACCTCCACCTTGAGTGCGTCGATCAGCGTCTTGAGCGTCGTCAGACCGTTGATTACCACCGCACTTGCACCATCGGGGGCGATATCGAACTCGTCTCCGCCGGGCGCGAATCCCGCCTCCTCCAGTTGCCCATAGACCGTGCGTACCTGCACCTTCATCTGCAGAATCCGCCCGAAGGTCAACTCCAGAGTTTCGATCATCGCATTCGCTTGCGCGACGCTGAAATAACGCCTCGCCGGAGCGTCACTCACGAAACTGACCGAATCCCTGCAAGCGCTTGTAGCGCATTTCTACCAGATTCTCAGGCCCCACGGCGTCAAGGTCGGCCAGCTCCTCCAGTATCGCTGCTTTGAGGCGCGAGATGGTTTCCGCCACGTCGCGGTGGGCACCGCCAAGGGGTTCGTCGACGATCCGATCGATGAGGTTGAGTTCTTTCAATCGTCGGGATGTGATGCCCATGGCTGCCGCCGCCTCGGGGGCCTTGTCGGCACTCTTCCAGAGGATCGATGCACAACCCTCCGGTGAGATGACGGAGTAGGTGCTGTACTCGAGCATCAGCACCCTATCCCCGACCCCGATGGCCAGTGCGCCGCCGGAGCCGCCTTCACCGATTACCGAACAGATTATCGGCACGGGCAATCGCGCCATGACGTACAGATTGCGGGCGATGGCTTCGCTTTGCCCCCGCTCCTCGGCGCCCACGCCGGGATAGGCGCCCGGCGTGTCGATGAAGGTCAGGATTGGCAGGCGGAACTTCTCCGCCAAGCGCATCAACCGTAGCGCTTTGCGATAGCCTTCCGGGCGCGGCATGCCGAAGTTTCGATCCAACTTCTCTTTGGTCGTGCGTCCCTTCTGATGGCCAATCACCATGATCGGCCGCCCATCCAGGCGTCCGATGCCGCCGATGAGCGCCGGGTCATCGGCGAAAGCGCGATCCCCGTGCAGTTCCTCGAAATCCGTTATGAAACTGTCCAGGTAGTTCAGGGTGTAAGGCCGTTGAGGGTGGCGGGCGAGCTGGGCAATCTGCCAGGCGCTGAGGTTGGAAAAGATAGATTTCGTCAGGTCCCGGCTCTTGGCCTGCAGGCGGTCGATTTCTTCATCGATATTGATTTCCGATTCCGTGTCTACGTGGCGCAATTCCTCGATTTTTGCCTCCAGGTCGGCAATGGGTTGTTCAAAATCGAGAAAGTTGAGGTTCATGAGCTTGGAACTCGCCGGGCACCAGGAAAACTTAGCGGCAATGACAACAGGTTACAAGTCTGCATGAGCGCCGGCACCATCAGTACTCCACTTCGACACTTTCCGGACCGACCAGATCACTCAATCGCGCCAACAACGCTTGAGTCGGGTGCACGCGCCAGTCGTTGCCCAAGGCCAGGCGCACACTGGCATCGGAACGCAGATACTCGATGCAAAGCCCGGTCCGGCCGTGGCAATGCACCTTGATGGCGTCACGTATTTCATCGAGCAGGCCGTTGCCCACATGCTCTTCGCCGAGTCGAATGACCACATTCCTGGCAAAGGCCTCACGGGCCGTATCCAGGTCACTCAATTTCTGAACGGTCATGGAACAACCACCAGTGAAGTCGTCGACCCCCACCTCACCTTCCAGTATCAAAAGCTTGTCCTTTACCAACAGCTCACGGTGGGCGGCGAACAGGTCCGAATAGACGACGGCATCCATGCGCGCAGTCCGGTCATCCAGGGTAATCACCGCCATACGCCCGGCTCGACTGTTGAGAGTACGCAAACTCACTACCAGTCCCGCCACTACTTGCGTCTCTCCGGACCTCACCTGAAGGTCGGAAAGCCGCACGCTGGTGAAGCGATCCAGCTCCGCCTCGAAACGCGCGATGGGATGCCCCGAGAGATACAACCCAAGGGTATCTTTCTCTCCGGCCAGACGCTCCTCGTCAGCCCAGTCGGGCACCTGATTGAATCGGTCCTGAACCTCGCCGGATGCGACCGCACCGCCGAACATGTCGTTCTGGCCGGTTGTTTGATCACGATCGTGCTGCTCCGCCGCCTGCAAAGCAAGGGTTAGCGATGCGACCATCGATGCACGACCGGGACCGAGGTCGTCCAGAGCGCCCGACCGAATCAGCGCCTCGATGACGCGCCGATTGGCCTTACGAGTATCCACCCGGCGGCAGAAATCAAACAGATCCTTAAACTCGCCATTCGCCACCCGCTCTTCGATGATCGACTCGATGGCCGCCTCGCCGGCGCCCTTTATCGCACCCAGTCCATAGCGGATCGCGTCGTCGCCTTCAACCGTGAATGCGAACGCGCATCGATTGATGTGGGGCGGCTCTACGGTCAAACCCCGCGCACGGCTTTCGTCGATGAAAATGACGACCTTGTCGGTATTGTCCATATCCGCCGAAAGAACCGCCGCCATGAAATCCGCCGGATAGTGTGCCTTCAGCCACGCAGTCTGGTAAGCGATCAAGGCATAGGCAGTGGAATGCGCCTTGTTGAATCCGTATCCGGCGAATTTTTCCATGAGGTCGAATATGAACGTGGCCGTCGCTTCTTTTACGCCCCTCGTGGTAGCGCCCTCCACGAACACCTGACGCTGCTTGGCCATCTCGTCGAGCTTTTTCTTTCCCATGGCGCTGCGCAGAATATCGGCGCCACCCAGCGTGTAACCCGCCAGGGTTTGCGCGATCTGCATGACCTGCTCCTGGTAGAGAATGACGCCGTAGGTGGGCTCGAGAATATGCGCCAGATCCGCGTGCAGGTATTCCACGGCTGCCCGCCCCTGCTTGCGTTCGATGAAATCGTCCACCATCCCCGACTGCAGTGGGCCCGGCCGAAACAGCGCCACGAGAGCGACGATATCCGCGAATCGATCCGGTTGCAGCCGGCGGATCAAGTCTTTCATCCCTCGCGATTCGAGCTGAAACACAGCAGTGGTCGCGCCGGACTTGATGAGCTCGTAGGATTGCGCGTCGTCGGTGGGAACGGTAGCGATATCCAATGGCTCTTCGCTATCGTGCCGCCGCCGTTCATTGATCGTGCGTAGCGCCGTGTCGATGATGGTCAAGGTGCGCAGCCCGAGAAAGTCGAATTTGACCAGGCCCATGGCCGCCACGTCGTTCATGTCGAGCTGGGTGACCAGGCTGGTGGAATTCTGCTCACAATACAGCGGCGTGAAGTCCGTCAGAGCACTGGGCGCGATGACGACACCGCCTGCGTGCCGCCCCGCATTGCGCGCCAACCCCTCGAGCTTGCGCGCCAGATCCATGAGGGTGCGGACATCCTCCTCATCTTGGTATCGACTACGGAGTGGCTCCTCGGCAAGCGCACGATCCAGCGTTATTCCGAGCTCGAAGGGAATGAGCTTGGCGAGCTGATCGACGAAGCCATAGGGGTGACCGAGCACTCTGCCCACATCACGCACCACCGCCTTTGCCGCCATAGTGCCGAAGGTAATAATCTGCGCGACACGCTCGCCTTGCTCTCCGCCACGGTCGTAGCGCTGCGTCACGTAATCGATGACCCGGTCGCGGCCGTTCATGCAGAAATCGATATCGAAGTCCGGCAGGGAAATGCGTTCCGGATTCAAAAATCGCTCGAACAGAAGATCGTACTCAATCGGGTCCAGATCGGTAATGCCAAGGGAATAGGCAACCAGCGAGCCCGCGCCGGATCCTCTTCCCGGCCCAACGGGAATGCCCTGCTCCCGGGACCAGCGAATGAAATCCGCCACGATGAGAAAATAGCCCGCAAAACCCATCTGCGTAATAACATCGAGCTCACGGGCCAGACGTTCGTCGTACACCCGGTGAACATCTGAAGGACTTTCCGTACTCGCCCGTAACCCGGAGTCGAATCGCTTTCGCAGGCCGGATCGGGACTCTTCAATCAGGTAACCATCGACATCTGTCCCGTCAGGAAGGGGATATTCGGGAAGAAAGTCCTTGCCGAGTTCCAGCTCCACATTGCATCGGCGCGCGATCTCGACACTGTTCTCGATGGCTTCCGGAATGTCTTCGAACAACGCCGCCATGTCCTCCGGCGTGCGCAGATACTGCTGCGGGCTGTAGACCCTGGGCCGGCGCGGGTCGCCGAGAGTACGCCCTTCGTGGATACAAACTCGCGCCTCGTGTGCCTCGAAATCTTCACTGTGGATGAAACGGACATCATTCGTAGCCACCACCGGGACGCTCAGTCTGACCGCAAAATCCACCGCGACCTGGATGTGATGTTCTTCCGATTCCCGACCGATTCGTTGCAGCTCGATGTAGTAACGATCGGGAAACAATGTGAGCCATCGCTGCAAGCGCCGCTCGGCATCTGTTGCCCGATCGGCAATGATCAGTTGCCCCACGTCCCCGGCAAGACCGGCGGAGAGCGCAATCAAGCCATCGGCGTTGCCTTCCAACCAGTCGTGCCGCAACATCGGCACGCCTCGCGCCTGACCTTCGGAATAACTTCGCGTTATCAGCCTGCTGAGTGATCGGTATCCCGCGTCGGTCTGGCAAAGCAACACCAGGCGGGACGGCTGATCGAGCACCTCGTCGCCGCACATCCACAGGTCCACGCCGATGATCGGCTTGATCCCGGCCTCTTGAGCCGCACGATAAAACTTTACCAGGGAAAAAAGATTGCTCTGCTCGGTAACGGCGCAAGCCGGCATACCGGCGCCAGCCACCGCTTCCACCAGCGCCGGAACGCGTACGATGCCATCGACCAGCGAGTGCTCGGAGTGCAGATGAAGATGGACGAAGGGCCGGCTCACGGAGTAGTTCTTCCGCCGGCTTTCAGCGAGATCGCTTCCATGGCCGATCGAACCGGCGCAAAACTGCGCCGATGGAACGGGCAGGGACCGTGCAGGCGTAGTGCCTCACGATGCTCGACCGTCGGATATCCCTTGTGGCGCTTGAATCCGTACTGCGGGTAACGCCGGTCCAGCTGCACCATCTCGGCGTCACGCGTTACCTTTGCGAGTATCGACGCGGCACTGATGGACGCGATCACTCGGTCTCCACCCACCACCGCCTCCACGCTACAGGACAGTCGGGGACAGTGCAGCCCGTCCACCAGCACATGCCGGGGGGGGGTCGACAGGCCCTCCACCGCGCGCGCCATGGCCAGCAGCGTGGCCTGAAGAATATTGATGCGATCGATGTCGTCTGCCTCGGCGCGCCCCACGCTCCAGGCGACGGCGCGTTCGCGGATCAGTACCGCCAGCCGTTCCCTGCGGGCAGCGCTGAGCTGCTTGGAATCACGCAGCCCTTCGATGGGAGAATGCGGATCGAGCACCACCGCGGCAGCCACCACGGGTCCCGCCAGCGGCCCCCGCCCGGCCTCGTCGACGCCCGCTATCAGCTCGTCGTCCACTAAACCGTCCGTCACAATCTGCCCGCCATGGATCACGCTATTGGCCACTATTGTTCAACTTGGGGTCCACCTCGGGACACGGCCATGACTTCCAGCACCGCGTCCGCCGCCCGCTGGTCGGCATGATTCCTCAGGATACCGTGAATTCGGCCAAACTCCTCCTGCAGAGCTTGCGCCCGCTTCGGGTCCTGCAAAAACGGCAGCAACGCGGCACCGAGATTCTCCGCCGTCCCGTCGTCCTGTAACAGCTCCGGCACCACGGCCCTGCCGGCAAGAAGATTCGGCAGACCCGCGAAGGGCACCTTTACCACCATGTTGGCGATCCACCAGCTCAGCCGGCCCAGGCGATAGGTGATGACCATGGGGCGCTTGAGAAGCAGCGCCTCCAGCGAGGCCGTGCCCGAAGCCAGTAGAACCGCGTCGGATGCCGTCATGGCGGTACGCGCCTTGCCCTCCAGCAACTGCATCTCGGGATGATCCCGGCACTCGGAAAGTGCCGTTTCGAATCGATGGCGCACCTGCTGGTTGACCAGCGGCACCACGAATTGAACGCCGGGACGCCGCCCGGCCAGCCAGCGCGCAGCCCCAATCATGGGGCCGGCCAGCAGCGACACCTCGCTGAGCCTGCTGCCCGGCAATATGGCTACTAACTCTGTGTCCGGCGCAATTCCCAGCTCGGCGCGCGCGGCCGCCTGGTCGGGTGATTCCGGGATGACGTCGGCAAGCGGATGACCGACGAAACGCGCTCTGATTCCGCGCTCATGAAAGAACTTTTCTTCAAATGGAAACAGCGTGAGCATCATGTCGACGGCGCGGCGAATCTTGGGCAGGCGGTATCTCCTCCACGCCCAGACTTGTGGGCTCACATAGTGAACCGTCGGGATGCCTGCCCGGCGAACCGCGAGCTCCAGGGACAGGTTGAAGTCGGGCGCGTCCACGCCCACGAATACATCCGGCGGTTCATCGATGAATCGCTTGATCAAGCTCCGGCGCACGCCGCGCAACTCCCGGTAACGGTGAAGTGTTTCCCGCAGTCCCATGACCGCCAGTCTTTCCATGGGATACAGGACCTGGCAGCCGGCGTCGATCATGCGCGGTCCGGCGACTCCTTCGAATCGCGCCTGGGGACAACGGGCGCTCAGGGCTCGAATAAGCCCTGCGCCCAGAAGGTCGCCCGAGGCTTCTCCGGCAATAATGGCAATGCGCAATGTCGGTTGCTTACACGCTGATCAGGGAGTCCCCGGGAGGCTCGCGCCGGCTCGGGTTTCCTACCTGACGATACCTCTGGTAGAAGTTCTGATGAACTCCGCCATAATCTGGACCTGCGGCGATCGCGCCCCCAACTGATCGAGCTGCGCCACCGCCTCTTGCGCCTTGAGTCCGCTTCTGTACACGACCTTGTAGGCCTTGCGCAGCGATTGAAGGGTAGCGCTGTCGAAACCGTGTCGTTTGAGCCCTTCGCTGTTCAATCCACGGGGGCCCGCCGGCTGACCGGCGACCAGAACATAGGGCGGAACGTCCTTGCCGATGGCCGTCCCCATGGCGGCGAAGCTGTGGGTGCCCACCGCGCAGAATTGATGCACGAGGGTAAAACCGCCCAGAATGGCGTAATCCCCGATGTTCACGTGGCCGGCGAGCGTGGCGTTATTCGCCATGGTGATGTCGTTCCCGACCTGACAGTCATGGGCGATGTGCACATAAGCCATGATCCAGTTGTCGTTACCGATCCGGGTGACGCCACCACCGTGCCCGGTGCCGCGGTTGAAGGTGCAGTACTCTCTTATCGTGTTGCGGTCACCAATTTCCAGTGACGACGCTTCGCCCTGGTATTTTTTGTCCTGAGAGATGGCGCCGATGGAGTTGAACTGAAAGATCCTGTTTTCCCGACCGATACGAGTGGGCCCGTCAATGACCACGTGGGGGCCGATCCACGTCCCCTCCCCTATCTCGACGTCACTTCCGATGACGGAATAGGGCCCGATACTGACACCGGTGGCAATTTTCGCCGACTCATCCACAAGTGCCGTGGAATGAATCAAGCGTCGATTTCCCTCATTGCACCCATCAGATCGCCGCTGGCCACGACATCGCCCGCCACCGTTGCTTCGGAACGAAGTTTCCAGATCCCTCTGGACGAGCGCAGCAGATTGACTTCGATACGCAGCTGATCGCCCGGCACCACCGGTCGCCGGAATCTCGCACGATCTATGCCCACGAAATAGTAGACGGATCTTTCGCTGGGAAGTTTGTCCATGCTTCGCAGCACCAGTATTCCCGTGGCCTGCGCCATCGCTTCCAATATGATCACCGCCGGCATTACCGGTCGATTGGGAAAATGCCCTTGGAAATAAGATTCGTTGTAAGAAACGTTCTTGAGCGCAACCAACGATTCGCCGGAACGAAATTCCAACACTCTGTCAATCAGCAGCATTGGATACCGGTGCGGCAAGTATTTCATAATCTCGCCGATGTCCATTTCCGCCATGCTATGTTCCCCTTAGCTCAACCTTCGCGAGCCTTTTCTCAAGGTCCTTGAGGCGCTTCGCCATCTCGTCGAGATGGCGCATACGCACGACATTTCTACGCCAGGTGCGATTGTCCTGGATCGGCATGCCGGACGAGTAGAGGCCCGGCTCGGGTATCGATTTGGACACCGCCGATGTCGCCGTCAGATGCACATCGTCGGCCATGGTCAGATGGCCGGCGACGGAAGCGCAGCCGCCGATGGTGCAGCGTTTCCCGATCGTCGCGCTACCGCCAATGGCGACGCCAGCGGCGATAGCAGTGTGGGCGCCGACGCGCACGTTGTGACCGATCTGGATGAGATTGTCGAGCTTCACACCTTCCTCGATGACGGTATCCGCGAGCGCTCCCCGATCGACGGTGGTATTAGCACCGATTTCCACATCGTCGGCAATGACCACTGCGCCCAATTGCGGGACCTTGACCCATACGCCGCCATCATTGGCGATTCCGAAACCGTCGGCACCAATGACGACCCCGGGATGCAGCAGGGCGCGGTCTCCGATGTGCACGTCGTGGCAAACGGTCACATTGGCCTTCAACGTACAGTCGTCGCCAATGGTGGCGCCCCGCTCGACCACGCAACCCGGTCCGATGCGGCTGCGCGCACCGACCCTCGCCTGGTCCTCTACCACCGCCTGGGGCCCGATGCTGGCGCTGGCATCCACCGTAGCCCCGTCATCGACGTAGGCGCTTGCGTGAACGCCGGCGGGCAGCGGTTGCTCAGGCGAAAGCAACGCCGCGACTCGCGCGTAGCCCAGATAGGGGTTGCAGACCACCAGCGCCGCCACCGGACAGGACGACAGAAACTCAGCCTCGAGAATGACGGCGGATGCGCGGGTGGTGAGAAGCTGGGATCGATAGAGTCGATTTGCCAGAAAGCTGATGGCGCCCGGTCCCGCGCCGGCAAGCGTTGCCACACAGTCAATGCGACAATTCTCATCGCCATGCAGTTGCGCACCGAGCTCCTCGGCGATGTCCCGCAGTGAATAACCCAATCCGCGGCCCTCTGTATGACGGCGGCTTCCCGGGCTCAAGCCGGCCGCCAGACTATACGCGCTCCTGTCACTGACTGCCGCTCTTGAAGTTCGCGCGCAGGCGCTCGAGGATTTTGTCGGTCATGTTCACGCGGTCGCCGGCAAAAATCACTCCGTCCGAGACGATCAGATCGTATTTTTCCGTCTTGGCGAGTTTCTGAATGACTTCCGTGACCGTCTGCTGCAGCTTGCTGAGCTCCTGGCTGCGGCGCAGATTGAGGTCCTCGCGGAATTCATCCTGGGCCCGCCGGAGCTCGCGTTTCGAGGCCCGAATATCCGTCTCCTTGCGCTGGCGCTCGGCTTCGGACAAGACCGCCGCGTTCTTCACCAGACGGTCCTCGAGACCGCGGACGTCTTTCTGCTGCTGCAGTAACTCCCTGTCCCTGGGGGCAAATTCCTTCTCGATACGCGTTCTGGCAGCCTCGGCCTGGGGCGCGAGCTCCAAGACCTTGGCAACGTTGACAAATCCCACCTTGATCTCGGCGGACGCAGCCTGTGCGGTGAACATGACCGCGGCCAGAACCAGTCCAGCACGGGCAAGGCTTCCCAGTCGCAATGGTTTCACATGACTCATTTCTAAAAAGCGGTTCCCAGAGTAAATTGAAAATTCTGAATATCGTCTTCCGGCTTGTCATTGATCGGCCATCCAAGGCTGATGGTCAATGGCCCGAATGGCGAAATCCAGATGCCGGAAACGCCGGCCGAGGCACGCAGCTCCCGGAATTCGAAGCTCTGCCCCGGCCCGAACACGTTGCCGGCGTCCACGAAGGTGGTGATTCTAAATGCTTTCGAGTCGCGAATAAATGGTAGCGGCAATATGAGCTCCAGGGTGCCGGTCAGCTTGCGGTCGCCACCGATAGGCTGACCCTTCGAATCACGAGGGCCCAGGGTGTTGGCCTCATAAGCACGCACGGACCGGATACCGCCGGCAAAATAATTCTCAGTCAGTGGTAGATTCTGGGTGTCACTGTAGCCGTCGCCGTAACCGAGTTCGGTATCGAAGCGAAACGCAAAAAGTCTGGTGAGGTCGATGATTTGCTGGTAGCGGAAATTGATCTTGTAAAACGTAAGATCCCCGCCCGGAGTCGCCACGTCGGTGACGAAGGAGATCAGTGAGCCCTTCGTCGGCAACAGAAAACTGTCCCGGGTATCGTTCGCCCAACCGAACGATAAGGTATAGGTGGTGTACTCACCATCAGTCTCAGCCTCAAAGGCCGCCACCTCGTCGGATGGATCGGGGCCAGGCTCGAACTTGGTGCGCTGCGGCTTAAACGCCAGATCCACCGTGTTGAATTCCGAGATGGGAATGCCCGTGCCGATTCTGAAGCCCACCTCGTCGAGGTTATAGTCGGCGAGATTCGCATTCCCCGCGTCGGTCTTACGCAAGAACGCGTCCACGGAAAGACTGACACCATCCTGGGTGATGTAAGGGTCCCGCCAGCCGACGGCGAAGGTCCTGTTAATGTCGCTGTTGTTGAACGTGGCACTCACGCGAGTTCCAGTGCCAAGGAAGTTTTCCTGAGTCAATCCGAGGTTGATCGTAATACCAGCCACCTGCGAGAATCCCAGCGCCCTACTATCAGGCTGCCGGAAGATTGCTCGTCGACCGAGAAATTGACGTCCACCTGATCCGTAGTGCCGGGAACAGCCGGTGTTTCGACGTTGACGTTCTCGAAATAACCCAGACGCTCCAGTCGTTCCTTGGATCGCTCGATGGCGCCGGTGGATATCCAACCCCCTTCCAGCTGGCGCATTTCCCGGCGCAGGACCTTGTCTTCAGTCGTTGTATTTCCCTTGAAATTGATGCGTCGCACGTATACCCGCTTGCCGGGGTCGAGAAAGAACGTCAAGGCAACCTGTCTTTTCTCATCATCGATTTCCGGGACCGCATTGACATTGGCGAATGCATAGCCCTCGTTGCCCAGCCAGCCGCTGATATTGGAGCTGGTTTCCGTGATCTTCTGTCGAGAAAATATGTCTCCGTGTTCGACGACGACGAGACCGAACAACTCCTCCTGCGGCACCAGGATCTCACCTGCCATGCGAATCTCGCTGACAGTAAACTGATCTCCCTCGGTTATGTTGATCGTGACATAGACATCTTTCTTGTCGGGCGTTATGGAAACCTGTGTCGAATCGATATTGAAGTTGATGTAGCCGCTGTCCAGGTAAAAAGAACGCAATGTCTCCAGGTCGGCAGACAATTTCTGCTTGGAATACTGATCGTTGCTGGTGATCCACGACCAGAATCCGGTGGTCGCCAGGCTGAACAAATCAACGAGATCATCATCGTCATAGACAGTATTTCCGACGATATTGATCTGTTTGATGGTAGCGACGGCTCCCTCGGAAATATCGAAAGACACGCCGACACGGTTTCGTTCCAAAGGGGTAATGGTGCTTTTGATTTTCACACCATACTTACCCACCGCGAAGTACGTACGCTGAAGCTCCTGTTCAACCTGATCGAACGTCGAACGATTGAATACTCGGCCCTGGGCAAAGCCCTCTTGCGCCAGAGATTCCAGCAGATCTTCCGAGCTGAGTTCTTTGTTGCCCGTGATCTCGATACTGGCGATGGAGGGTCTCTCGTGCAGGAAAACAACCAGCGCATCGCCTTCTTTCTCGATGCGCACATCGCGGAAAAATCCGGTCTTGTAGAGCGCACGCAGCGCCTCGCCGGTGCGCTTGGAATCGACACGATCGCCGACTTTTATGGGCAGGTAGTTGAATACGGTACCGGCGGAGATCCGTTGCAACCCTTCCAGCCTGATGTCCGTGACGACAAAGGGCTCGGCGGCAATGGATGCGGGTGCGAAACAGACGACGACGATGAAAAACCAGGCGCGTGCGAATCGAGTGGCATGCATCGTAGTTGTTATGTCGTTACAAGCCGTTCCGGGCCCGGGCGCGAGCGAGAACCCCGACTCGTTCGCCCACAGAACCTGTCTTTCAGCCGGCCGTCACCCGAAGATGCGAGCCAGATCATTGTAGAACGCGAGCCCCATCAAGCCGACGAGCATCGCAACCCCCAGGCGCTGCCCCAGATACTGTGCCTCCTCGGAAACCGGGCGCCCGGTGACGGATTCTATCAGGTAATACAACAGGTGGCCCCCGTCGAGGATCGGTATCGGAAGAAGATTGAGAATTCCGAGGCTGACACTGACGATGGCAAGAAACTCCAGGAAGCGCGTGATGCCGGCTTCGGCCGAAAATCCCGCATACTGCGCGATACTGATAGGGCCACTGAGGTGTTTGACGGAGATTTCCAGGGTCACCATCTTCCACAGCATGCGCAGAGTCAAAATCGACATATCCCAGGTCTTGACCACGGCCTTGCTGAAAGCCGTCCATGGGGCGTAGCGCACTGTCTCGTAGTAGCCCCCCATATCGGCGCCGGGCGGCTTCACGCCCGCGCCGATACGCCCGTAGCTGGGGCTCTGGCCCCCATCGGCCGAAAACACTGCCGGGCGCACCATCAGGGTGACGGTGGCGCCATCGCGCGCCACCTGCATCTCGATAGTCTTTTCCGCGTGAGCGCGAATGAATTCAACGAACTCCCGCCATGAGTCGAGGGTGTCGCCGTCCAAAGCCAGCACCCGATCACCGCGCCGCAGCCCGCCGCGATCGGCAGGCCCGCCCGCCTCCACTTCACCGATGATGGGTGGAACAATCGGCCGTTTCGGTGCCAGGCCCAGGGCCTCGAAGAGTCGCCCTTGGCTGAATTCGTCGACTCCCAGACCCTGAAGGTCCAGGGTAACCGTGCGCGGCCCGGCCCCGGGCTCGACGATCTCCAACGTGAGACTGCCATCCCTGAGAGTGGCGCCGATGATCGACTCCACCACGCTCTGCCAGGTGCGCGTATCGCGCCCGTCCACGGCGACGATTCGTTGCTCGGCGTCGAGGCCCGCCGCCGCGGCGATACCATCCGGGTCCACCTGGCCGATGATCGGTTTGAGCCCGCCGATGCCGATAACGAAAGTGAGCCAGTAGGCAAAGATCGCGAACAGGAAATTGAATGCCGGGCCGGCCACCACGATAGCGATACGCTTCCACAGGGGCTGGCGATTGAAGGCCCGGTGGCGCTCCTGCTCGGCGACCTCGCCCTCGTTCTCGTCGAGCATTTTCACGTAGCCGCCCAGAGGGATGGCGGCGATCACGTACTCGGTCTGATCGGCACCGGCACGCCGGCTCCACAGCGTACGCCCGAAGCCCACGGAGAATCTGAGCACTTTGACGCCGACAAGGCGCGCCACCCAGAAATGGCCGAACTCGTGCACCGTCACCAACACGCCGATGGCGAGGATAAACCAGAGAATGGACGACAGAACGGACATGGGGACTCCTGCTATCGGCTTGAAAGACGGGCCTGGGATACGGTTCGCAACCCTGCGTTGCCAGGTTCGACTCGAACGGCGGGGCAAAATTCCGCCCCTCATGCGGCCAGACGCGCGACCTGCTCGAAGGCACGCCGCCGCGCGGCGGCATCGATGGCCAGCACCTGGTCGAGGCTATCGGGTTCGCCGCCAGGCTGCCCGTCCAGGGCAGATTCCAGAACACCGGCAATATCCGTGAAGCGAATATTTCCGTCCAGGAACGACGCCACGGCGACCTCGTTGGCGGCATTCAGGGTCGCGCTGGCGGCGCCGCCGGCAGCGGCGGCCTCGAAGCCCAGGCGCAGGCAGGGAAATCGCTGCATATCCGCTTCCTCGAAGCTGAGCCCGCCGATGGCCGTCAGATCCAGGCCATCGACGCCGGATTCCATGCGCTCGGGCCAGCTCAGCGCATGGGCGATGGGAGTGCGCATGTCCGGGTTACCCAGTTGTGCCAGAACGGAGCCGTCGTCGTATTCCACCATCGAGTGGATGATGCTTTGCGGATGCACGACTACCCGCAGGCGTTCCGGGGTGGTATCGAACAGCCAGCAGGCTTCGATGACCTCCAGACCCTTGTTCATCATGGTAGCCGAGTCCACGGAAATCTTACGGCCCATGACCCAATTAGGGTGGGCACAGGCCTGCTCCGGCGTGACGTTGGCGAGTTCTGCCGGGGAGGACTGCCAAAACGGGCCGCCGGAGGCCGTGAGCAGAATCCGGCGGATTCCGGCCGCGTCCAATCCGCCACGATGATTGGGCGGCATGCACTGGAAAATCGCGTTGTGCTCGCTGTCGATGGGCAGCAACTCGGCACCATTGTCCTGCACGGCTTCCATGAACAAGCGTCCCGACATGACCAGCGCTTCCTTGTTCGCCAACAGCACGCGCTTGCCGGCGCGAGCAGCCGCCAGGGACGGCAGCAGACCAGCGGCACCGACGATGCCGGCCATGACGAAATCCACTTCGGGGCTGGCCGACACCTGCTCCAGGCCGGGCAAACCCTGCAGGATCTCGGTGTTTTCGCACTGGCCCTTCAGACGCTCGCGCAAACGCCGGGCAGCCTGCGGGTCGGCCATGACCGCGAAGCGCGGCTGCCACTCGATGCATTGCCGGGCGAGCCGCTGGTCGTTGGTATTCGCCGTCAACGCGAACACTTCGAAGCGATGGGCATTGCGGGCCACCACATCCAGAGTGTTCACACCGATGGTGCCCGTGGCACCGAGAATCGTAAGCCTTTTCACAGCGCGCTACCCTGCCAGAAGCAGCCGAGCACGAAAATCGGCGCGGCCGCAGTATAACTGTCGATCCTGTCGAGTATACCGCCGTGGCCCGGGACGATGCTGCCGCTGTCCTTCAATCCGGCGCGGCGTTTAAAGACACTTTCCGACAGATCGCCGAGGATGGATGCCAACGCAGTGATCAGACTAACGACGACGAAGCCCAGCAGCGGAACAAATCCGAAAGCCAGGCCGGCGACGGTGGCGAAAATAGTGGTCGCCAGAAGCGCCCCCGCCACACCTTCCAGGGTCTTTCCGGGACTGACATTGGACGCGAGCCGGCGTTTTCCAAATCGCCGGCCGACGAAATATGCCGCGCTATCGGCGGTCGCCACAAGAAACACCAGATACAACACCATCCACGGCCCCAACGCCGGCGTCGAATGCAGCACCACCACGGCGACCCAGGCGGGCACGAGTATCAACCATCCCACGAGCAGGCGCACCAACGGGCAGTTCATGGCGTCCGCCGCCTGACCCTGCTGAAAGCGCACCACCCAGGCGAGCGCCACCAGCCACCAGGTGAGTCCCGCCAGCAAAACCGCCCAGCCCCCCCCCCTGGCTCTGCAGCAGCCAGCCTGTGCCGAGCAGAATCAGCATGGACGCCGCGCAGTATGCGAATCGCCGCCCGGCAGACGGCCAACCGGCCAGGGCCGACCACTCCCAGGCCCCCGCCAGGGCGAAGGCCGCCATCAGCACGGCAAACCAAACACTCGGCAAAAGCAAGGTGGCGGCGGCGATGAACGCCGCCAGCCCGATGCCGGTGAGCACCCGTTGAGCGAGGCTGGACAGGGCAGATTGCTTGTCCGGCATGGTCTTCCCTGGATTGACGTCTGCGGTTGGCATCGGGTCTGGATTCGCCCGCCGCCTCGCGGGCCTCGCGCTCAGACCGTCTGAGCCGTGGCGAGCTGATCGCCGGTTCGTCCGAAGCGACGCTGCCGCGTCGCGAAGGATGTCAGAGCTCCATCGAAAGCCTGACGGTCGAAATCCGGCCACAGGGTGTCGGTGAAATACAATTCCGTATACGCGAGCTGCCAGAGTAGAAAGTTACTGACCCGTTTCTCGCCGCCGGTGCGAATAAACAGGTCGGGCTCCGGGAGATCGCGCAGCGAGAGCAGAGATTGCAGCAGTTCGGGGCTCACCTGGTCGGGAGTCAACTCGCCTGCCTGGATACGGTTGGCGATGGTGCGTGCGGCTTCGGTCAGATCCCAGCGACCACCGTAGTTGGCCGCTATGACGAGAGTAAGACCGGTATTGGTTGCAGTGAGGGATTCCGCTGCCTCGATACGTTCCTGCAGCGTTCGGCTGAAAGCGCTCCGGTCACCGATAATCCGCAGCCGGATGTTGTGCTCGTGAAGTTTTCGTACCTGCTGATCCAAGGCGGTCATGAACAAGCCCATGAGCAGGCCTACCTCTTCCTGAGGGCGACGCCAATTCTCGCTGGAAAAGGCAAACAGGGTCAGCACCTCGATGCCTTTATCCCCGCAAGCGCGCACCACCCCCTTGACGGTTTCGACACCCGCTTTGTGACCCGCGAACCGTGGCAGGCGGCGGCGACTGGCCCAACGGCCATTGCCATCCATGATGATCGCTACGTGGCGCGGGTAGTTCGCGCTCTCGTGCGTGGAATCCACGTCTCCGTTCATATTTATCGTCTACTCGAGCAATTCCCAACCAGCTGATCAAAACTCCATCAAGTCCCGCTCCTTGTCCTTGAGCAGCTCGTCCACGTTGGCGACGAATCGATCGGTGAGCTTCTGCACTTGCTCTTCTGCGCGGTGCTCGTCGTCCTTCGCCAGGTGTTCGTCCTTGATCAGCCCTTTCAAATGCTGGTTCGCGTCGCGCCGGATGTTGCGGATCGCGACTCGCGCGTTTTCCGCTTCGTGGCGCACGATCTTGATCATCTCCTTTCGCCGCTCCTCGGTCAGCACCGGCAGCGGCACGCGAATAACGTCCCCCGCGGTGACCGGATTGAGGCCCAGATCGGAGTTGAGGATCGCCTTCTCCACGTCTGGCACACTCTTTTTCTCCCACGGCGTCACCGTCAGGGTGCGGGCATCGGATACCACCACGCTGGCAACTTGATTGATGGGCACCTCGGAGCCGTAGTAAGGCACGCTGACATGGTCTAGAAGACTCGCCTGGGCGCGCCCGGTTCTGAGCTTGCTGAACTCGTGGGTGAGGGCCTCGACGCTCTTCGTCATGCGCGTCCTGGCGTCTTTTTCAATTTCTTCGATCATGTGACTACCAATCACTGGAACAACGGGATCATACCCGAACCGTACACAGGATCTATTCTAGTTCAGGCTGGATGCCGCTCGTCACCAGCGTTCCCTCGTCTTCACCCATCACGGTGCGCTTCAGAACATCCTTCTTGTTCATGTCGATAACGCGCAGCGGCATACCGTGGTCACGGCACAGCACAATGGCCGTGGCATCCATGACGGCCAGCCGGCGATCGAGCACCTCATCGTAGCTCAGCCGCGTGAAACGCTCGGCCGTCGGGTCCTTTATCGGATCGGCGGAGTAGACACCATCCACTTTGGTGGCCTTGATGAGCAGATCGGCACCGATTTCGATGGCGCGCAAGGATGCCGCCGAATCCGTGGTGAAGAACGGATTGCCTGTGCCGGCGGCGAAGATGACGATGCGGCCCTTTTCCAGATGCCGGATGGCGCGCCGCAGCAGATAATCCTCGCATAACTCGTTGATGCGGATGGCGGACATTACGCGGGCATAGGCGCCCTGACTCTCAAGGGTATCCTGTAGCGCCAGCGCGTTCATGACGGTGGCCAGCATGCCGATGTGATCGGCGGTGACACGCTCCATGCCGCTGGCGGCAAGACCGGCACCACGGAAAATGTTGCCTCCTCCGATGACCAGCGCCACCTGAACGGCGATTTCCGTCAGCTCGATCAGATCCCTGGCGACGGCCTCCAGCCTGCCGGGGCCGATGCCGTGACCCTCATCACCGAGGAGCGCTTCGCCGCTCATCTTCAGCAGGATACGCCCGTACCTGGCTTTCATACCGCCCCTATGCGCGGAGGATGGTGCACCGAAGTTGCAGGCAAGGGCTCAGTCGCCTTGCACGTGTGCCATGACTTCTTCGGCGAAATTCTCCGTGCGTTTGTCGATGCCTTCTCCCACCTCGAATCGCGAGAACGCGCTCACCGATGCCCGGGCGCCGGCGAGGTACTTCTCAACGCTCTGGTCCGGGTCCTTGACGAAGGGTTGCCCCAGCAGCGTGACTTCCTTCAGGTACTTTTTCATTCGACCGGCGATCATTTTTTCCTGAATCTCCGGTGGTTTGCCGCTGTCGGCGATCTGGGCCAGCAGGATCTCCCGTTCCTTCTCCATGACGCCGGTTGGCAAGTCGCCTTCTGCCACCGCCATCGGCCCGCTGGCCGCCACATGCATGGCCAGATCCTTGCCGACGGTTTCGTCGCCCCCGGCCACATCCACCAGAACGCCGATGCGTCCACCGTGCACATAGGCGCGCACGGCACCGCCTGCGCTTTCCATCACCTGGAATCGCCGCACGCTGATTTTCTCGCCGATGCGCATGACCATATCGCGGACGCGCTCCTCGATAGACTCGCTCTCGCCCCGGCCCAGCGGCAAAGACAACAACGCGGCCAAATCCGTGGGGCGCTCGTCCAGGACGCGCCGGGCGACGGAATCGGCGAATTCCTGAAATTCGCCCTGCTTGGCGGCGAAGTCGGTCTCGGAATTGACCTCCACCAGGGCGCCGCTGCCGGCGTCCGCGGCCAGCGCCAGGCCGATGATGCCCTCCGCCGCGATGCGTCCCGCCTTCTTGTCGGCCTTGGCCTGTCCCTTCTTGCGAAGATTTCCCACCGCCGTCTCGATGTCACCGTTTTCGTCCACCAGGGCCTGCTTGCATTCCATCATGCCGGCACCGGTACGCTCGCGGAGTTCCTTCACCATTGCTGCGCTGATTTGCATAGTCATTCTCGTCTCTTGCCGCCGGCTACCGCTTTCAATTGCAGTTTCAATCGTCGGCCGACTTTTTGGCGGTGGTCTTCTTGGTCTTGGTGGTCTTGGTGGTCTTGGTGGTCTTTCCAGCGCCGCTTTTCTTGCTCGTGGCAGCCTTCTTCGCGACCTTTTTGGCGACAGGCTTTTTCTTTACCGTGGTTTTCTTCTTGGCGGCGGTGGCAGCTGCCTTGTCGGCAGCCTCCGCCTGGACAGGCTCACCCTCCGCCGCAGCCCCGGGCTCGGGCTCGACAGACGCGTCCGCCTCGACCTCGACCTTGGCCTCGACCTCGACCTTGGCCTCGACCTCGACCTCGACCTCGACCTCGACCTCGACCTCGACCTCGGCCTCGACCTCGGCCTTGGCCTCGGCCTGGGCCGTAACCGGCGTGCTTTTGCCTGCGGCCGCCGGCGCCTCGGCCTCGTCGTCGGCACCTTCCCGCTGCAGTTGTGCTGCCTGGCGGCTCTCCAGAATAGCGTCGGCCGCTCCGCGCACATAGAGCTCGATGGCGCGGATGGAATCATCGTTGCCGGGGATCACGTAGTCGACCCCATCCGGATCATTGTTCGTGTCGACAACCCCCACTACCGGGATACCCAACTTGACCGCCTCACGCACGGCGATCTTCTCGTGTCCCACGTCGATGATGAACATGACGTCGGGCAGACTCTCCATGTTCTTGATGCCGCCCAGGCTTCGTTCCAGCTTCGCCAGCTCCCTCTGCAGCGACAATCCCTCTTTTTTACTGACCCGGTCCAGGCCGCCGGCTTCGATGAGCTCTTCCAGCTCCTTCAGCCGCTTGACGGATTTCTTGACGGTGCCGAAATTCGTGAGCATACCGCCCAGCCAACGGCGGTCCACATAGGGCATGCCGCAGCGTTTCGCTTCCCGGGCCATCACTTCCTCGGCGGCGCGTTTGGTTCCGACGAATAGGATGGTGCCCCGGTTGGCGGCCATACGCCCCAGGAAGTTGCTGGCGTCATTGTAGAGAGGAAGCGAGGTCTCGAGGTTGACGATGTGAATCTTGTTGCGTTCCCCGAAGATGTAAGGTGCCATCTTCGGGTTCCAGAAGCGCGTCTGGTGGCCAAAATGAACGCCGGCCTCGAGCATTTCGCGCATAGTCACTGTGGACATGTCAGGTCTCCGTATTCGGGTTGAGCCTCCATGCGCCCCGGACACCAACCCCGGCGGACCCGGACGTTCCCCACGGGGACTCACGGATCGGCCAAGGCACCCTGATGCACGTGCCGGCGCATGTGTGTATTGTGGACGGGTGCGCCTTGCGGCCTGCCGTCCTGCCGCGGTCTTTCCAGCACCATCGCCGGAACGAACCGTTGTCAAACACGGTTAAGTGCTTGAACGTATTTGGAAACCGAGAAGGCCGAAGCTGCAGTTTCGCGCATTGGACAAACGAATTTTTCCTTTCCAGCACCCCGCGACGGCGACCGGCGGCCTGAAAAGTACCGGGTCCGGGCGGGATTTGCACCCGAAAGGCGCGCTTTTATACCATAGAAGCTTGTAGACAACAATCGCCCGATGACCAGCGAAAGTGATGGTAAATGGCGGTGCCAGAAGAGAAAGGTTCGCTCGCGCGAACCCACCCCCGGGTTATGACCATCACCATCAAGACAGCCGAAGAAATCGACAAGATGCGCGTGGCGGGGCGCCTGGCGGCGGATGTGCTGCATATGATCCGCCCCCACGTAAAAGCCGGTGTCAGCACCGGCGAGCTGGACAGGATCTGCCACGACTACATCGTCCACGAGCAGCAGGCGATACCGGCGCCGCTCAATTATCGCGGTTTTCCCAAATCCATCTGCACCTCGGTCAATCATCAAGTGTGCCACGGCATCCCGGGGGAACGAACCCTCAAAAGCGGCGACATCCTCAACATCGATATCACGGTCATCAAAGACGGCTATCACGGCGACACCAGCAAGATGATGTTCATCGGCGAACCCTCCATCATTGCACGGCGGGTGACCCAGGTTTGCCACGACGCCATGTGTCTGGGCATCGAGATGGTTCGCCCTGACATGCACCTTGGCGATATCGGTTACGCGATACAACAATACGTGGAGAAGCACCAATACTCCGTGGTGCGCGAATACTGCGGACACGGCATCGGGCGCGAGTTCCATGAGGACCCCCAGGTGCTTCACTACGGCAAGCCGGGCACCCGCGAGAGGCTGGTCCCGGGCATGACGTTCACCATCGAGCCCATGGTCAACGCCGGAAAACGCCAGGTGAAACTCCTCAAAGACGGCTGGACAGTGGTCACCAGGGATCGTGCCCTGTCCGCCCAGTGGGAGCACACCATGCTGGTCACCGATTCAGGCGTCGAGGTGCTGACCCAGCGCGACGGCGAACCGTTGTAGGAGCCGCTGTCGTGGGTGGCCAAACCGACTCGCCTGACATCGAGTTACTGGCCGATCTGACGGCCGCCACTGCCCACGATCTCGACGAACACCAAACCGTGGAAGCCTACCGCCAGGCGCTGAACCGTGCCCGCCGCTGGTTTGCCCGGCGATTCCGCCAGGGCGTGCCGGCGAGTGATCTGGTGCGAAAGAGCGCCGCCTTCATGGACACGCTGCTGACCAGGGCCTGGCGAACCCACGAGTTCCCCGTGGACAAGGGGCTCGCGCTGGTTGCCGTCGGCGGATACGGCCGCGGCGAGCTGCATCCCTCCTCCGACATCGACTTGCTGATTCTGGCAGGCAAGGGGCCGGACTTTGGCACGCAAATCCAGGCATTCATCGCCTTTCTCTGGGATATCGGCCTCGAAGTCGGGCCCAGCGTGCGCAGCGTCAAGGATTGCGTACGCGAGTCGAAAAAGGATATTACGGTTGCCACCAACCTCATGGAAGCGCATCTCATCGTGGGAGACCCGGGGCTGTTCGAGCACATGCGCCGCGCCACCAGCGCCGACAAACTGTGGCCCAGCCGAAAGTTCTTCGAAGCCAAATGGGCCGAACAACGGGCCCGCCACTACAAGTTTCACGACACCGCCTACAACCTGGAACCGAACGTGAAGGAAGGCCCGGGGGGCCTGCGCGACATTCAGATGATCGGTTGGGTCGCGAAACGCCACTTTGGCGCCGACACGCTGCACGAACTCGTCACCCACGGATTTCTCACCGAGTCCGAGCACCAGTCTCTGGCGCAAGGCCAGAGTTTTCTCTGGCAGGTGCGATTCGCGCTGCATGTTCTAACCGGCCGGCGCGAGGACCGTTTGTTGTTCGACTACCAACGCACCCTTGCGGAGGACTTCGGATACAGCGACGACGACACCAGTCTGGCAGTGGAAAAATTCATGAAACGCTACTACCGCACGATCATGGATCTCAGCCGTTTGAACGAAATGCTGCTCGAGCTGTTTCAGGAAGCCATATTGCACGCCCACGCACCACGCTCGGTAACCCCGATCAGCAAACGCTTTCGAGCAGTGAACGGTTTCATCGAGGTGACCGATGACAACGTCTTCAAGCGCTACCCCTTCGCGCTGCTGGAAGTATTTCTGATCGTTCAACAACAGCGCGAGCTCAAGGGAGTGCGCGCATCCACCATCCGGTTGATCCGGGACCACCGCCACCTGATTGACGACAAGTTTCGCGCCGACATTCGCGCGCGCAGCCTGTTCATGGAGATCCTCAAACAACCGAACCGCATCACGCGCGAGCTGCGCCGTATGCACCGCTACGGGGTGCTGGAAGAATACCTACCGGTATTCGGAGCGGTGGTCGGCCAGATGCAGTATGACCTGTTCCATACTTATACCGTCGACGAACACAGCTTAATGGTGGTGCAGAACATCCGCGCATTTGCATCACCGGAACGGCCCCAGGCCATGCCCCGCTGCGCGGAAATCTTCGCGACTCTGCCCAAACCCCATCTGCTCTACATCGCCGGGCCTCTTCCATGACATCGCCAAAGGCAGGGGCGGTGATCACTCGGAGCTCGGCATGCAGCTTGCCATGGATTTCTGCATCGACCACGGCCTCGGCCAGTACGATGCACGACTCCTCGCCTGGCTGGTTCGGCACCACCTGACCATGTCCTTGACGGCCCAGCGCCGTGACATCAGCGATCCGGACGTCATCAAGGACTTCGCGCGCACCGTGGCAGACCAGAATCATCTGGACTATCTGCTTCTGCTCACGGTCGCCGACATCCGCGGCACGAATCCCGCCCTGTGGAACGACTGGAAAGCGACCCTGCTGGGTGATCTGTACGAATCCACGAGCCGCGCCCTGAGGCGCGGCCTGGAAAATCCTGTGGATCGGGCGGAGCTGATCGCCGAAACCCAGCGCGAAGCACACCGCTTACTGAAAGATTCCGATGGCCTGGAGGATTCCGTCGCCGAGCTCTGGGAAAGCCTGGGCGACGATTATTTTCTGCGCTCCACCGCCGACGAGGTGGCCTGGCACACACGCGCTATCGTGAAGGCCAGGGTGAAGGCCGGGGTGGAAGCCATGTCCGAAGTCGAGGCCGGCGCTCCGCCGCTGGTGCTGGTTCGCCAGGGCCGCGGCGGCACCGAGGTGTTTGTCTATGCCGCTGACCGGGAGTTCCTGTTCGCCGCATCCACTTCCGTGCTCGGGCGTCTGGGCCTCAACATCGTCGATTCACGCATCATCACCGCGGACAACGGCATGACCCTGGACAGTTACGTGGTTTTCGAGCTGGACGGCGAGCCGGTGTCCGGCGCCGCCCGCGAGCGGGAAATCGTAGCGGCCCTGGGCGCGGCGCTGACGGACCCGAGCGGCGCCCGTCGCCACAGCCGCCGTCTGACCAAGCGCCAGCTGCGCCACTTCCAGACGCCAACCCAGGTCAATTTCAGTGACGATGCCGGCAACGCGCGCACCGTCATGGAAGTCATCGCCGGCGATCGGCCACAGCTTCTTTCGGCCATCGGCTGGGCCCTGGCAGACTGCAAGGTGCGCCTGCAAAACGCCAAGATCGCCACCTTCGGGGAACGTGCCGAGGACGTGTTTTTCCTCACCGACGCCGGCAATCGGCCCCTGGCGGAAGAAAGCTTCGATGCTGTCAGGAAGCGCGTGACCGCCGCTATCGACGCGGTCAACGGAGAGTGATCCTCAGCCGCCGGTCACCGGCGGAAAGAACGCCACCTCATCACCGTCCTCCACCGGGTGATCGGCGCCCACATACTCCAGGTTGACCGCCATCAGCACGTTGTCCGGCAATGGCGCGCCGTCGCTGGCGGTGGCCCAGACATCGGCTACCGTGGCGCCTTTGCCCGGCGCCTGCAGCTGCCTGCCGGCGCCGTGGAGCTCGCGCAAGCTGGCGAAGTATTTGATTGTTACGGGCATACTACTGGCACATCATCCCATTCAGGCATCCAAACGAGGACATCGTGTCGCGATTGACCCATTTTAACACCGCCGGCGAAGCCCACATGGTGGACGTGGGCGGCAAGCCGGAATCCCGCCGGATCGCCATCGCCGAGGGCCGCATCCACATGCTCCAGGAGACCTTGAAGCTGGTCACCGAAGGCAGGCACAAGAAGGGCGATGTGCTCGCCGTCGCCCGGGTGGCAGGCATCATGGCCGCCAAGCGCACCGCCGAGCTGATCCCCCTGTGCCATCCGCTGCCGTTGAGCCGCATCGACGTGGAGCTCACGCCACTGGCCGATTCGCCCGCCATCCAGTGCCGGGTGACGGCCGAAACCGTGGCCCGCACCGGGGTGGAGATGGAGGCCCTGACGGCGGTCCAGATCGCTTTGCTGACCGTCTATGACATGTGCAAATCGGTGGATCGCGCCATGACCATCGGCCAGGTGCGCCTGTTGGAGAAATCAGGCGGCAAATCCGGCCCCTGGCGCCGCGGCCACGACTAGAGTCCCGTAAAACCCGCCCGGGTCACGGGCAGACCACCGGAATACGCTCGACCAGCGCCACAGTCTCGGGACTCAGCCTGGCCCGGTAGGCGATCACCTGGACGCCGGCAGCCATGGCCTGGCGCAGGGTCCGTCCGTAGTCCCCATCGATGTCGTCGGCCGGGCGCACTTCCCGCACATCGGCGCGCTGCACGCAGAAGCACAGGGCGGCGCGCTGGCCGCCCTCGCCCAGAGTAGCCATGAGCTCGCGCAGATGCCGGGTGCCGCGCACGCTGACGGCATCGGGAAACAGAGCGATGCCTTCTTCCGCCGCCGCCGTGACGTTCTTGACTTCCAGGTAACAGGCACCCCTAGGCCCGCTGAGCAGAAAGTCCACCCGGCTGTTCTCTTTTCCGTAGCGGACCTCCGGGCGGATCTCGGCGTAACCGGCAAACTCGCCGATTACCCCTGACTCGATGGCTTCGCGCACCAGGGCGTTGCTGCGCCCGGTGTTGATCCCCACCAACACACCGCCGTCGATCTCCACCAGCTCCCAGGTATGGGCGTACTTGCGCTTGGGGTTGTCCGAACGGCTCAACCACACTCGGGAACCCGGGGTCTGGCAACCGAGCATGGAGCCGGTATTCGGGCAATGGACCGTCAACGCGGTGCCGTCACCCAGAGTCACATCGGCGAGAAAACGCTTGTAGCGCTTGACCAGCCGAGCTTCCAGCAGAGGAACCGGGAAGCGCATCTCATGGACCCCCGGGACCGGCATTGCTCGGGTGGTTCGAAATCCGGGGCACGATGCTAGAATGGCGGCAGCGCAACATCGGTAGAGAAGAACATGTTCGGTCGACCATCAGCTCTGCGGCAACGAATAAAAAAGCTACGCTCACACCTGGCCCAGGAAAATCCCCTGCTGCTGCAGGTGGTAAAGAGCTTCCGGGTGCTCGATGACGTAGCTTATCGCCTGGGCATGCTGGACGACACCACCTCGTTCACCACCCGCGTTCCCTGGTGGCCGATGGTTTCCGTCATGGGAACTTTTTCCTCGGGAAAATCCACGTTCATCAATTTTTACCTGGGCGGAAAGTTGCAACAGACGGGCAGCCAGGCCGTCGACGACAAGTTCACGGTCATCTGCTACAGCAACGACGAGCAGCAACGGGTGCTGCCGGGCCTCGCCCTGGACGCCGATCCCCGCTTCCCCTTCTATCAAATGAGCCGGGATCTGGAAGCGGTGGCGGCTGGGGAAGGATCCCGGGTGGATTCCTACCTGCAACTCAAGACCTGCCACAGCGAGGCCCTGCGCGGAAAGATCGTCATCGACTCGCCGGGCTTCGACGCCGACGAGCAGCGCACGGCAACCTTGAAGATCACCGATCATATCGTCGACCTGTCGGACCTGGTGCTGGTGTTCTTCGACGCCAGACACCCGGAGCCCGGCGCCATGCAGGACACTCTGGAGCACCTGGTGGCACACACCGTGCGACGCCCGGATGCCAACAAGTTCCTGTACATTCTCAACCAGATCGACAATGCGGCCCGGGAGGACAACCCGGAAGAAGTCTTCGGTGCCTGGCAGCGAGCCCTGGCACAAAAAGGCCTCACCGCCGGGCGCTTCTACAGTATCTATGACCTGGACGCGGCCATTCCCATCGACAACCCGACGTTGCGCGAGCGTTTCGAATCCCGCCGGGCCGCGGACATGGACGCCATCCTGGAGCGCATCGACCGGGTGGAGGTGGAACGGGCCTACCGCATCATCGGGGTCCTGGAGCAAACCGCCCGCGCCATCGAGGAGACTCTGGTGCCGACCCTGCGAGAAGCGCGCCGGCGGTGGAAGCGGCGCGTCCTGTGGCTGGACACCGTGGTCTTCGGCATCATCGGGGCCGGGCTGGTGGGCGCCAGCATCTGGGCGGGTTATTGGCAGGGCCTCAAATTTTCAGCGCCCTGGGCCACCTGGCTCATGCAACATCCCATGGTCATGTGGCTTTGCGCAGGCGCGCTCGCCGTGGCCGCGGGCTACCTGCACTTTCGCCTGCGGCGGGTGGCGGCCAACGGCGTGGCGGCGGCCATGCGCGGCCTGGACTACGATGGCGATATCCGCGACTGGCTGGAACGCGCCTTCGAGCAGAACACCCGGGCATGGCAACCCCTGTTCGGCATCGAACCCACCGGTTGGTCGGCGGCCGCGCGCAAACGCCTGGCCCAGGTGCTGGCCGAAGCCGACAGCTATGTGCAGACTCTCAACAGCCGCTTCACCGACCCTTCCGGGCATTCGCGGCCCGCTCGCGCGCGGCGTGGCAGCAACCAGGAGCAGTCGGCAGCGGCAAAAGGCAGCGGCGGGGGGATGGTGGAAGCCAAGCCTGAAAAAACGCCGGCGGAGCCGGCCAAAGAGTTGGAAGTCGTCACCCCCCCCGGCAGACTTCGTACGCGACGACGCCGGGACAGGCGACCGTGGGGGCGACTCCCTGGCCATCGGTGAGCGGCGCTGATCCGGCCTGCCCGGAGAGACCGGCTCAGGCCACTTCAGACTCACCATCAGAATCTTCCCTGAAGACGTTTGATCTCCTGGATTCGATCCGAGGCCTCCAGGGCCTGACCCAGGTTGCGGATGCCGCGCGCCGCGAGAACGTCGATCATCTTGACGAAGACTTCCGCGGTGGTCATGGAATCGCCCAGGGCCGAGTGCCGATGGTGGTTTTCCACCCCGAAACGGTTGGCAATCGCATCCAGGGTGTGGGCTCCATGACGGGGCTGCAACACCACCGACAGCAAGAATGTATCGAGCACCGCCTGCTCGAAACGGGCACCCACCTCTTGCTCTTGCAACTGGAGAAATTTCATGTCGAAGGCGGCATTGTGGGCCACCAGCACCGCGTCGCCCACGAACCCGTGAAAGCGGCGCAGCACCTCCGCCACCGAGTCCTTGCCGGCAACCATGTGGTCGCGGATACCGTGGATGCGGGTGGACGCCCTCGGTATGGGCATTCCCGGATTGACCAGCTCGTCGAAGCGGTCGTCGGGGAGCAAGCGGGCATTCAACACCCGCACCCCGGCGATCTGGACGATCTGATCGCCCCGTGAGGGTTCGAGGCCGGTGGTCTCCGTATCGAAGACCACCAGGTTCAGGCATGCCAACGGCGTGTCCAGAAGAGCGCGGTCCAGATCCTGGTCGAACAGGTCAAAATCATAAAAGACCGGTCGCTCCAGCAAATCCATGGCGCGGCCCACGGCAGTCTGGCCGGAATCCTCATGAGCAGGGCCATGAGCAGCGCCGCCGAGGACCAGGACGTAGCCGCTGGTGGATCCATCGTGCTCCACCACCAATCGCATGCGTCCGGGCAACCGTTTTTGCCCGGGGCCCGAATGCTCGAGCTCACAGGTGACCACGCCCCGGGATCCGTCATCGCCACGGTGGCGGCGATTCAACTCCGTGAATGCGGCGCGCAGAGCCGCCGGCTGCACCACCGACGTGAGCATCCGTCCGATGCCGAGCTTGCCGCTGCCTGCCAGCAGCTGGGACGCCGCCTGGTTGTGCAACACCACACGATGCTGCTGGGTACAGACGATGACCGCCTCGCTGAGGTCCCTCAGGATGGCCTCCAGCCGGGCGCTGCGCCTTTCCGCCAGGGATCGCGCCGAGTGCATCGCCTTGCTGGTGTCGGCCCGCGCCCGCGAGTACTCCCCGGCCAGGCGATCCACCGCGTCGGGTAAGCCCCCCAGCCCGTGCCCGGCCGGCGGCGCCGGGCTGTGATGGGGGTTACCGTGGACGATCAGATCGATATCGTCCTCCAGCACCCGCAGGGGATGCAGCAGGCGAGTCTCCAGCCAGCTCCAGAACAAGGCGATGGCGGCCATCAGCAGCGCCCCCTGGAGCACCAGCACCAGCACCAGTTGCGAGGCGCTGAAGCGTGACGCGGTGAGCAGATAAACGTCCACAGCCAGGCATGCCACCAGCAGCAGGGCCAGGGCCGCCAGCATCAGTCGTAGCTGTCGCGGGCCGCCGCCGGTCACCGTTGGTGCGCTCCGGGGAGCCGGGATATCGGCTGAATTGACGACTTCGACACGCGCCCGGAGCCCCGGTTGGAGGGAATATCGCTCTGACTGGCGTCGGGCCTGCTACACTTTTTCATCTTCCGGGTGACCATTGGCGGGATTGGTGCCCCGGGCTCTGAGCCCCGCCACAGGCTCCAGGCACGGAATTCCTGCCGGCCGCCCTGGGCTGCTGAATTTGCTAATGGGGACTGAGTCACAGTCTGGAAAATTCGCTTTAGAACAAGTGCTTACTCTTCCTCGCCTAAGAAAGAACTTTAAATTATACTCTTTACATGCCTTTGCCTGCCGACGGCATCGGGATTCGGCAACAACCCTGGATATCCTCTCATGAATATCGAGCAGGCTCGATTCAACATGGTAGAGCAACAGATTCGGACCTGGGACGTCCTGGATCAACAGGTGCTCGATCTCATGGCGGAGGTGCCCCGGGAAGATTTCGTGCCCGCGGCCTACCGAAATCTCGCCTTCGCCGACACCTGCATCCCACTGGGGCACGGACAGAGCATGATGGCGCCTAGAGTAGAGGCGCGCATGTTGCAGGCCTTACAGGTGGAACGCGACCATCGGATATTGGAGGTGGGTACCGGCAGCGGATTCGTTACCGCCCTGCTGGCACGCCTGGGCGGGCATGTGACCAGTGTCGAAATCGTCGACTCGCTCAGCAGCAGTGCCCGGGCGAAGCTGGACGCCCACGGCATCGAGAACTTCGATCTGTACACCGGCGACGCGTCCCATGGCTGGGAACGCTCTGCACCCTACGACATCATCGCGGTTACCGGCTCCCTACCGGTGCCGGAAGACAGTTTTCAGAACAGTCTTGCCGTGGGCGGCAGATTGTTCGTCGTCGTCGGCCGGGAACCGGCCATGCGGGCTCTGCTGATCACCAGGAGCAGCGAGTCCCAATGGGCCAGCGAGTGTTTGTTCGAGACGGTCCTGCCGCCACTGGCGGGCGTCCAGGAACCGGAACGCTTCGTTCTCTGAGTCGAATTCGACCACATTCCCAGCGGAAACATAGCAATGCCATCAATGACGACTGTTGCCATAACTAACCTCAAATGGATCCCGGTGCTGGTCCTGTTGCTGCTGATGGCGATGCACGCAGGCGCCGTCAACGCCACGACCACGCTGATGGAAATGTTCGACATTTCACTGCAGGCAGATCCCGAGTATCAGAGCGCGGTTGCCTCGAATCTCGCCGCCCAGGAATTGAGCCCCCAGGCGCGTTCCTTTCTGCTGCCAAACCTGAGCGCCGGCGCCGGCGTACGCCACAACTATGCCGACGTGAGAAGGTCCGCCACCGGCCCCACCGGCACCACCGACTGGCCCGATTACCAGGGGGACATCAGCCTCACGCAGCCGGTGTACCACCGTGATCTGTGGATCCAGCTCGAGCAGGCGAGCTTGCGCACCAAGCAGGCGAACGCAGAGTTCGCTTTCGCCCGTCAGGAGTTGATGCTGCGGGTTTCGGAACGCTATTTCGACGTTCTCAGGGCCCACGACCAGCTGGCCTTCGCGCAAGCGGCCCTGGAAGCCTTCGGGCAACAGCTGAAACAAGCGCAACAACGTTTCGAGGTCGGACTCATCGCCATCACCGATGTGGAGGAAGCCCAGGCGGGCTTCGATCTCGCCACCGCCGACATCATCGCGGCCGGCAACGATCTGGACAACGCCCGCGAGGCCATGCGCGAGGTAGTGGGCCGCTACACCACCGATCTGGCGGCCCTGGGAGCAGAGATACCGTTGGTCCGGCCCGAGCCGGCCGACATCAATCAGTGGACCGAGACGGCCTTGCGCCAGAATCTGCAGATAATGGCGGCACGCCACGCATCGTCGAATGCCAAGGAAGAGATCGATCGCATTATCGCGTCGGGCCACTTTCCGACGTTGGACCTGGTCGGACGTACCCAGTACTTCGACTCCCATGGAGGCATCGGGGGCATCGCCACCGGCAGTCAAGTCATCGACGGGCAGATCGGACTGGAGCTCAACATTCCCATTTACACAGGCGGGCTGGTGGTATCCCAGACCCGCGAGGTCCAGCACCTGTACCAGCAGTCTCTGGACGATCTGGAGCGCCAGCGGCGCGCCGTGCAACGCCAGGCGCGGGCTGCCTACCTGAATCTGGAATCCGACATCGCGCGGGTGAAGGCTCTGACCCAGGCGGTGAGGTCCACCGTATCCGCCAAGGAAGCCATCGATGCGGGCTTCCAGGTAGGGACGCGTACCTCCGTGGACGTCTTGAACGCAGAGCGCCGGGTTTTCGAGGCGCGCCGGGATCTGGCCTTCTCGCGCTACGACTACATCATCAACCGGCTGACCCTCAAGCAGGCGGCAGGCACGCTCTCCGAAACCGACATCGAGCGGATCAACAGCTGGCTGATCCCCTGAACCGGCCGGCCTGAGCGCGGCGCACCACGCCTCCACAGCGCTGTCCCCGATTCCGGGGCAGCGACCAGTCCGCTACCATGAGCGGCTACAATGAACGCACTCTTGGACCCAGGTGCGGCGATGCACGGCCACGTGCGGCAATGAAATTCTCCAGCTTCGGAAAAAGATTCAGCAGCGATGCCGGAATCGTCCAGCTCATGGACGATATGGGAAACGCCTTATCCGTCAACAAGCGCATGTTGATGCTCGGTGGCGGAAATCCGGGACGCATTCCGGAAATGCAGGCACGATTCCGCCAACGTATGCGCGACATTCTCGACCAGGGCGATGGCTTCGAGCGCCTCATCGGCGATTACGATCCTCCCCAGGGCGAATCGCGATTTATCGAAGCCCTGGCGGGGCTTCTGAGGCGCGAGTTCGGCTGGCCGCTCGCAAGCCACAATATCGCTATCACCAACGGCAGCCAATCCGCCTCCTTCATGCTGTTCAACATGCTCGCGGGAATTGATGACAGCGGCGCCGAGCGACGAATTCTTCTACCGCTGACCCCCGAGTACATCGGCTACGCCGACCAGGGCGTCAACGCAGACATGTTCATGGCCAACAGGCCCACCATCGAGCACCTGGACGATCACCTTTTCAAGTACCACGTGGACTTCGACAATCTGACCATCGGCGACGAGATCGGCGCGATCTGCGTTTCGCGCCCCACCAATCCTACCGGCAACGTGCTCAGCGACGACGAGGTCACAAAGCTCATGGGGCTTGCCCGCCGTCATGATGTCCCTCTGATCCTCGACAACGCCTACGGCACGCCCTTTCCACATATCATCTTTACCGACGTCACGCCGGTCTGGGACGACAATGTGATTCTCTGCATGAGTCTCTCCAAGCTGGGTCTACCGGGCGTTCGCACAGGAATCGTCATCGCCAACGAGCAAGTCATTCGCGGCCTGACGGGGGTCAATGCCATCGTCAATCTGACCACCGGCGGATTCGGCGCGGCCCTGACCGTGGAAATGATCGAGAGCGGCGAGATCATCTCCATCAGCAACGACATCATCCGGCCGTTCTACCAGGACAGGGCGAACAAGGCAGTCGCGCAGGTTCGGCGCGAGCTGGCGGGCTTTAACTACGCCATCCACCGGCCGGAAGGCGCGATTTTCCTCTGGCTGTGGTTTCCCGGCCTGCCCATCGACTGCGCCGAGCTCTACCAGCGCCTCAAGGAACGCGGCGTGCTGGTGACGCCTGGACATCACTTCTTCCCGGGACTGGCCGGCGACTGGCGGCACAAGCATGAATGCATCCGCGTCAGCTACTCGCAATCCCCTGAAATCGTCGCCAAGGGCATCGCCATCATCGCCGAAGAGGTGAAACGTGCCTTCGACCGGGGCTGAGGGCGCCACCCGCTCACCACGCTATGGGTGGAGCCATCTGCTCGGCATCGCCCGGCAGCATCGCCGCACTCTGATAATCGCCCACCTCATCGCCGTGGCCGCGGTGCTCTTCGCCATACCCATCCCGCTGCTGATGCCGATGCTGGTGGACGAGGTTCTTCTGGCCCGACCCGGCATCGTAGTCGCCACCCTGGACGGGATGTTTCCCGCCTCCTGGCACGGCCCATTGCTTTATGTGTGCGCCATTCTGGCGCTCACGGTGGCGCTTCGTCTCGCGGCTCTGGCGTTTACCGGCCTGCAGGTACGCGAGTTCACTCGAATTTCGAAGAATATGATTTTTCACATGCGTCGCGAGTTGCTCGGCCGGCTGGAACGCATTTCCATGGCGGAATACGAAACCCTGGGGAGCGGCGGCGTTGCCTCTCATTTCGTCACCGACATGGATGCCGTCGACAATTTCGTCGGCACCACCGTAGCCAAGTTCCTGATTTCGGTGCTCAGCCTGGTCGGCACCGCCGCCGTGCTGTTGTGGATGCACTGGCCCCTGGCGCTGTTCATCCTGTTGATGAATCCGGTGGTGGTATATCTCACCGTCGTCATGGGCAAGCACGTGAAAGAGCTGAAGCGCCGCGAGAACGCGGCCTTCGAAGTCTTCCAGGAAAGCTTGACCGAGACACTGGACATCATTCAAACCATCCGTGCGGCCAATCGCGAGCAGCACTACCTGGAAGGCGTGGCCGGCCACGCCCGGGACGTGCGCGACCACGGCGTGGCATTCACCTGGAAGAGCGAGACCGCCAATCGCCTCTCTTTCATGGTGTTTCTGGTTGGCTTCGACATCTTTCGCGCCGTCAGCATGCTGCTGGTGGTGTTCTCCGATCTCACCATCGGGCAGATGATGGCGGTGTTCGGTTATCTGTGGTTCATGATGAGCCCCGTTCAGGAGGTGCTGAACATCCAGTTCGCCTGGTACGGCGCCAAAGCTGCCCTGTCCCGCATCAACCGGCTGTGGTTGCTGCGCGCCGAGCCTGAGTATCCCCACGAGGTAAATCCCTTCGAGGGCAGGAAGACCGTTTCCGTCAGCGTGCACGATTTGTGCTTCGCCTACGGGCACGGGCCGTTGGTACTCGATCACCTGTCGCTGGAAATCGCCGCCGGTGAGAAAGTGGCCCTGGTGGGCGCCAGCGGCGGCGGCAAATCCACCTTGGTGCAGGTCCTGCTGGGTCTCTATCCGCCCGCGTCCGGTGAGCTGCGTTTCCATGGCGTACCGGTCACGCGCATCGGACTGGATGTGGTCAGGGAGCATGTGGCCGTGGTGCTCCAGCACCCGGCGATGTTGAACGACACGGTGCGCACCAATCTTACCCTTGGCCGCGAACTGGACGACGACAGTCTGTGGACGGCCCTGGCTGCGGCCCAGATCCAGGAGGATATCGCCGCCATGCCCCTGGGCCTGGATGCCATGATCGGCCGACAGGGGATACGGCTGTCCGGCGGTCAACGCCAGCGACTGGCCATCGCGCGCATGATGCTGTCGGATCCGAAGATGGTCATCCTCGACGAAGCGACCTCGGCGCTGGATACCGAAACGGAAGCCCGTCTGCACGAGGCCCTGGGGGAATTTCTCGCCGGCCGCACCACCCTCATCATCGCCCACCGCCTGAGCGCGGTAAAACAGGCGAACAGAGTTTATGTGTTCGACGCCGGCCGCATTATCGAAACCGGCGCCCACGACACGCTGATGGCGGCCGGCGGCCTGTACGCCAAGCTCTACGGCAACTACCAGACAGCATGAGTTACGTATCGGGGACACTCCCCAATAGCTAAGTGCTTGATGTTGGCCGGTCCCCGGCCAACATCAAGCACTTAGCTATTGGGGAGTGTCCCCGATCAGCCTTTTCCCTGGTTGGCCACCGACTGCATTGCCTTTTGCACTTCATCGGCGTCGCCGAGATAGCGGCTGCTGACAGGTTTCAAGGCGTCGTCCAACTCGTAGACCAGGGGTACGCCGGTGGGAATGTTGAGACTGACGATGTCCTGGTCGGAAACATGGTCCAGATACTTGACCAGGGCGCGCAGGGAGTTGCCGTGGGCGGCGATGATGACGCGCTTGCCGGCGCGCACGTCGGGCTCGATTGTTTCGTGCCAAAAGGGCAGAAAGCGTGCCACGGTATCCGCCAGACACTCCGTGAGCGGAAGGTCCCGCGCGTCCAGATCCGCGTAACGCGGCTCGCCCCCGGGAAAGCGCTGGTCGCTGCTGTCCAGAGCCGGTGGGGGGGGTGTCGTAGCTCCTGCGCCACACCAGCACCTGCTGGTCGCCGTACTTGCGCGCCGTCTCCGCCTTGTTGAGTCCCTGCAGGGCACCGTAGTGACGCTCGTTCAAACGCCAGGATCGGTGCACCGGGATCCACATCTGGTCGAGTTCGTCCAGCACGATCCACAGGGTTCGAATAGCGCGTTTCAGGACCGACGTGTAGGCGACATCGAATGCCAGCCCCTCCTCACGGAGTTGCTGGCCGGCGCGGTGCGCTTCGGCAACGCCGCGCTCGGTCAAATCCACATCGGTCCACCCGGTGAAACGGTTTTCCCGATTCCACGTGCTTTCACCATGGCGCACCAGCACTAGAGTTTTCATTTCATTCGACGGCCGATGCCGCGCACGCCCCTAGACGGTGGGTTCCAATGGCTCACCCGCCATTTCGCTCTCCGCATCGGTGATCAGCAACCGATCCAATGGCTTCGGCCTGCCGACGCAAAAACCCTGGGCGTAATCGACGCCCACTTCGCGAAGCTTTTTGAGAATTCCCTCGTTTTCCACGAACTCCGCGATTGTGCGCTTGCCCATTACCTTTCCGATGTCGTTAATAGATTTTACCATCGCCAGATTGATGGGATCATCCACCACGTCTTTGACGAATACACCGTCGATTTTGAGAAAATCCACGTCGAGCTGCTTCAGATATGCAAAAGACGACAACCCGCTACCGAAATCATCCAGCGCGAAGTGGCATCCCCAGCCCTTCAATGCCGTAATAAAACGGGTGGCACTGACCAGGTTGGTGATGGCTGCCGTTTCGGTGATCTCGAAGCACAGTTTCTCCGCCGGCACATTGGTCCCGTCCAGGCTGGAAATCACGAACTGCAGGAAATCTTCGTCGGCGATCGAGTGACCGGAAAGATTGATGGAGCACATGGATAGCTTCTCGAGCTGCTCCGGGTGCTCGTCCAACCAGGAAAAAATTTTCTCCACGACCCAACGATCGATCTTCACCGACAGGCTGTAGCGTTCCGCGGCCGGCAGAAATGCCCCCGGAGGCACCATCCGCCCGCTGGCATCACGCATGCGCAAGAGAATCTCATAATAACCGTGACCGTCTGCCGCCAACGCTGAAGGCCCGGACTCCACATCGATATCCGAGATGGCTCGAATGGGTTGCGCGCTCAAGCAGAATCGATCTTGCTCCAGTGCGTGATTGATGCGCGCCACCCATTGCATTTCCCCGTGGCGCCGGGCGAGCTCCATGTCTTCCGCGTGATAAACATGCACCCGATTGCGGCCCTGATCCTTGGCCACATAACAAGCCGTATCGGCGGCGCTCAATGCTGCTGCGACGCTCTCGCTGTCCGCCGCCACGGGCACCAAGCCGATGCTGACCCCGACACTGAAAGTCTTGTTCTCCCAACTGAACCGAAATTCTTCGACGGTTTTTCTAAGCGTATCTGCGACTCGCTCGGCCTGGCGTAGCACGCAGTGTTCCATCAGCACACCGAATTCGTCACCACCCAACCTCGCCAGCGTGTCCCGGCGTCTCACCTTCGAGCGCAGAACCTCGGAGAGCTGTCGCAGCAACTCGTCGCCGGCCACATGGCCACAGGTATCGTTGATGACCTTGAACTGATCCAGATCCAGGTAGCAGAGTGCGTGGTGTGAATCCTCGGTGCGCGCCGTTTCCAACACCCGGGCCAGGCGATTTTCCAGCTCGCGGCGATTCACCAGCCCGGTAAGAGAATCGTGAGTCGCCTGATAGGACAATTCCTGAGACAGATTGTGCGCTTCGGTAACGTCGCGATAGACGATCCTATGCTCCGCGGGCGCGCTCGGCGTCTTTGGCAGCAATCGAATGCGCTCGTGAATCCAGAGCACCGATTGGTCCTGGCGTACCATGCGGAACTCCAGCTCACTCTCAATCGCCCGGTCATCGAATGCACTACCGATCTGTTCCTGAACGGAGAACACATCCTCGGCGTGAATCAAATTCCAGAATGGTTCACCGATCAACGATTCCTTGTTGTAACCGAGATAGTCGGCTCCGAACCGATTGACGGACGTGACCGTACCGTCCTCGGCGACGGTGAAGTACATGTCGGGCGAATCGTCGTAGAGGCCCTGAAAACGCTCTTCACTGAGCGCCAGTGCAGCTTCGGCACGTTTTCGTTCGGTAATATCGGTTCCGATACCGCCGATGCCGGCAATCTCGCCTTTTGCGTCACGGATGGGAAACTTGACCACCAGCTGAGTGCGCTCGTTACCGTTGCGCTTGATACGGTATTCCCGTTCGATGGCCTTGCCTGATTCGAACACCGCCATCTCATGGGCGCGAATCGCCTTGAGGGCTTGCGCCGGGTAGATGTCCGAAGTGTGGGAGCCGGCAACCGATTCCACGGTTTTGCCATGTTGTGCGGCATAGTTTCTGTTAACCAGGAGGTAGCCGCCGTGGGTGTCTTTGAGATCGATGGTGATGGGCGAATAATCGAACACGGCACGCAATCGTTCCTCGCTCTCGGTGAGCGCCCGTTGGGCGTGCCTGCTGTCCCTCAAATCCCGCAGCAGCACCAGGATGAGCGGCTGGCTGTTCGACTTCAGCACCGAGGCGGCGATTTCCACGGGCACTTCGATTCCGCTCTTGGTGCGGCAGTCGAGCTCCAGGGTATAGGCACGCCCGGCGATGCGCTTGGCGCTGACCAGGCGCCGCAATCCCGCCATGGCGTCCGGCAGCACCCTGGCCGCGGGCAGCTGCACGAGCTCGCCGGGCGCGTACTCCAGAAGCCGCGCGATGCGTGGGTTGGCGTTCACGATACGCTCGTGCAGGGGATCGATAATCAGCATCCCTTCGTTGCTGGAGGCATTGATGTGCGCCAGCTGCTCCTCGACCCGCGCCAGGCGCTCCTCGTAGCGCGCGCGAACCGAGCGCTGGACGCAGATCACCAGTTCCAGCGAATCGGCCGCCTTCATAAAAGGTGCGCAATCGCCAAGGGCGCTGGATTCCCCGGTCACACCGGGGAAACCGTTGCCCGTATCCACCACCACGCGCAGCTCCGGATCCTGCTTCCTGAGGGCCTTCACGGCAGGGCCTGCGGCGGAGTCCAGACAACGCTCGTCGACCACGATGACCGCGAAGTCTCCCGCGACGATTGTCGGATCGGCCACCTCCAGTGGCCCGGCCGTCACCGGCTCCAGCCCTTCCGAGCGCAACAGGCCCGCAAGCCTGCGCCCTCGGGGAACATCGTCGGCGATGATCAGAACCCGCCGTAACCTGTTGGGATAGCCGCTCGGATTCACGAGCACGCGCCCGCGGACGCCGCCGACTTCGCCGGCGCCATCAGCTCGTCCACCAGCTCCATGACCAGGGTGAGCGCACCGCGATTCTTTTCGACAAACTCGCGCCCCCGCTGGCCGGCCACATGGCGAAGATTCGCGTCCTGCATGAACTCGACCACCGCCGCGCCGAGTTCACTCTTGTCCGCGATCTTCCTGCCAGCCCCCGCTTGCACGAGTCTTTCGCTGATTTCCACCACGTCGTGCACATACGGCCCGAATATGACCGGGATACCAAGTGCCGCCGGCTCGAGCATATTGTGACCGCCTTCCCGCACCAGGCTACCGCCCACGAACGCCACATCGGACGCCGCGTAGAACAGCGGTAACTCCCCCAGGGTGTCGCCGATGAAAACGCTGGCACCCACGCAGGTCGCCGGAGACTCGGATCGGGTGCGCGTGACATGCCCGGACTTTCTCGCCAATGCCGCCACCGACGCAGCCCGATCGGGATGGCGCGGCACCAGCACCAGCAGACTGTCCGGCAGTGTTTCGCGCACTGTCTCGAAAGCCTGCAGAACCTGCTGCTCTTCGCCATCGTGGGTGCTGGCGGCGATCCAGACTCCCCGGTCGACGCCGAAGCAGCGTCTCAGCACCTGTGCCTCTTCACGCAGGCTGGCGGGAAGACGCACGTCGAACTTGGTGTTGCCGGTTACCCGGACCCGGTCCGGGCGGGCTCCCAGAGACACCAGGCGCATGGCATCCTCCCGGGTCTGCGCGGCGATGCAACTGATGCCGGCCAACATCTGGCGCGCAGTGCTGGCCACGCGCCGATAGCTGGCCGCGGATCGCTCCGAGAGACGCGCATTGGCAAGCAGCACCGGGATGCCCTGCCTGGAACACTGGTGCAGGATATTCGGCCACAGCTCCGTTTCCATGATGATGACGAGCTGCGGATGCACGCGTGCCAGGAAGCGGCGTACCGACGTCGGCAGATCGTAGGGTGCGTAGCGGTGCAGAACGCTGTTGCCGAGCGCCTGTCGCACGCGTTCCTGACCGGTGGGGGTGGTAGTGGTCACGACGATGCGAACATCTCGCCCGCCGGATCGCAACCCCCGCACCAACGGCACCGCCGCCTGAACCTCGCCGACGGAAACCGCGTGAATCCACACGGTTCGCTGGTCCCCCGGCAAAGTCGGAACGCGACCGAAGCGTTCACCCCATCGCTCCCAATATCCCGGGTCGCGATGCCCACGCCACGCCAGGCGCAGAAAAATAAAGGGCAATGCCAGATAGTGAAGAGCGCTGTAGAGCTGTCTCACCACGCCCGGTCGTCCCTCCCCAGATCACCGGAGTCCAAACCTCCGGCAAAACGCGCACCGTAGGCCTGAAACAAGGCTAGCGATACTAACACAAGGGTGTGGGCACAAATCCGGCACCGGTCACGGTACTGGATTGCTTCATGGGTTAAAGCTGCCTACGATGCATCGCTTCGCCGCACTTGCGGATTACCGCCAGGTATTTTTCCGGACTCGACCCATATGACGCGCGCCGCCTTGGTTCTGATCCTGATGATCGCATCCGCGACCTGTCCGGCTGCATCCATGCGCATGGATCGGTTCGTGGCAAGCTTCGTGCTCAAGATCTTCGGTACCACCGTCGGCAGGAGCGAGTGGCGGCTGGTACCGGGCGAAAACCAGCAGTTCCTGTGGGAATCCCGCAGCGAAACCGCCGGTGCCGGCGCACTCATCAGCGATGTGTATATAACAGAACGCAGTGAGTCGGAACTCATCGGCCAGACCTTTCGGCCCCTGGTTTATCGCTATGACCGCTACGGAAAGAATGCGGCCCGCAACGTCCAGGTCGTCTTCGACTGGGACGACGGCGTCGTTCTCAATACCGCCGAGGGGCACACCTGGCGTATGCCCGTACCTCCGCAAACCCTGGATAAGCTCAACTATCTATTGGCATTGATGCGCGACCTGGCCGACGGCAAACGCAGCATGCAGTACACCATCGCCGACGGCGGGCGGCTCAAAATCTACGACATGCGCGAGGTCGGCACCGAGACCCTGGAGACGGCCCTGGGGACCTTGAAGACCGTGAAGATTCGACGCCTTCGCCACAAGGATGACCGCGAAGCGACCCTGTGGTGCGCCCCGGCGCTGGGATTTCTGCCGGTCAAGCTGGAACACCGCAATCGCGATGGCCGGCTGGTGTCCATGACCATCCAGAGCATCGAAGGAATGCCGCCAACTGCGGTGAAAAATCCCGGCGGCTGACAGACTCTCAGTCTGCGCTTCGAAGCCGACGCAGGGCGTGCGGAGAGTCCACGTCGAGAAGCACGCCGTCATCGTCCATGGGAATTTCGCAAAGCAGCTCGGCATGTTCCCCAAGCAGATGGCGGGCGCCCACGTCTCCTTTGATTTCGCTCATTTCGTCGAAGAAGCGGCGCGCCCACAAAATCGGGTGGCCGCGTTTGCCCTCCCAGGTGGGCACACAGACGGCCCTGCCCTCCAGGGGATCGAAGGCCGCGACGAGTCTCTCCATGTGCGCAGGCGTCACCCGCGGCATGTCGCCCAGGCAAATCAGTGCCGCATCCACGTCTGGCGGCAGCACTTCCAGCCCCCTGGCCAACGAGGTGCTGAGACCATCGGCGTAGCGGGGATTGTGCACCAGATGCACATCACGTCCGGCAAGCGCCGCGGCCACCTGCTGGTGCTGGTGCCCGGTGATCACATAAACACCGGCGTTGATGCCCGCCCCTGCGCCGGCCAGGGCCGCGTCCACGACCCGCGCCACCATGGGCACACCATCGATGCTGGCCAGCAACTTATTGCGCGCTCCCATACGCCGGGACTGCCCGGCCGCCAGTATCAGTGCCGCGATGCGCGGCCCGGGGTGGCGGGAGAGCCGTTCCGGCGGCGCCGGCAACCGCGGTTGCGTGCGATGGACGGTCTCTTTGAGCAGCCCGCCCACGCCCATGGCCATGATGTCCGCCGCCACCACCGGCAGACCCGCCAGCAGGCGCTCGAGCACCTGATCGAATCCGTTGAACTTGGGCGAACGCGCGCAGCCCGGCAAACCCAGAATCGGCGTGTTGCCACGATGGGCCAGCAACAGCAAATTTCCGGGATCCACCGGCATGCCGAAATGATCCAGCCGGCCGCCCACGCCGACCACGGCGGCCGGCACCACGTCCCGGCGATCGACAATAGCGGACGCGCCGACGATGAGCACCATTTGCGGGTCGCCGGCCAGCAACTCCACCAGGGTGCGGATGAGCGGTTGCTCCCGGTGCAGACAACGCTGCTCCCACCGGAGGCGACTGCCCAGCGCCTCCAGGCGCCGGCCGATGACCTTCGCGGTCTTGTCGAGCACACTGTCCCGGGTACCCGGCAAGCGCGTCTGCACCAGTGCCACATCCATGGGTTGGAAAGCCGCCACCCGCAGTGCCGCCTGCTCCGATTGCAGGGCGGCTCGAGCGTGGCGCAGGCGACGCGAGGGCACGGCGAAGGGAATGATCTTGACCGTGGCCAGCAGCTGATGTGCCGACACCCGGGTATTTGCCGCCAGGGTGGCAACGGTCATGGCCTCGTCCACTCTGTTCAAGCGGTCCAACCCATGAGTATCCACGATCAGAAGCCCGTCGCTCTGTGCAAAAAGGTTACAGCGTCCGGTAAAGGCCCGGCCAAGGTCCACCCCCTCACCGGCCAACGCCGTTGCCAGCGCACCCGCAGCCACATCCTCGGCCACGTCATCCGCCTCCAGCCGCGCCACCACCACGTCGGCGTAACCGGCATCGCGCAAGGCCGCGGCATCCTCGGCGCTCAGCACCCGACCCTTCTTGAGCACACCATCGGCGATCCGCATCCCGTGGGCCAGAATTGCGCCGGCGCACTCTTCCACTGCCACGGCACCGAACTTCATCCGGATACTCCTCCATGCAGGGTGCGCGTCATCTCGGCGAGAACGGAGGTGGCGATCTCCGCCGCCGAGCGGGCACCGATATCCAGCCCCACCGGCCCGTGCAGACGCTGCAGGCCGTGGGCATCGAAACCGGCGGCGCTCAGTCGCTGCAAGCGTTTGGCATGGGTGCGGCGACTGCCCAGGCAGCCGATGTAGAACGCATCGGAACCCAGGGCGGCCGCCAGGGCCGGATCATCCAGTTTCGGATCGTGGCTCAACGTCACCAGGGCGCAACGCGCGTCCAGCTTCTCGCCGGCCAGGGCATCGTCGGGCCATTGGCTCAGTACGCGCAGCCCGTCGAAGCGCTGTGGCGAAGCAAAGGCGCGGCGCGGATCGATCACGGTGACGGAATAGCCGAGCATGGCAGCCATGGGCGCCAGCGCCTGGGCGATGTGCACCGCGCCGACGATATACAGACGCAATGGCGGGCTGAACACATGCAGAAACGTTCTACCGGCCTGCGATGGGTCGATGATGGCACTGCGTCCTGTCAGCAACGCCTCACGGGCGGCGCTGACGATGTCGGCCGCCAGCCCGCCGCCATCATCCTCGTCATGGTCGCCGCTGGCGAACACCAGCGCCTGGCTTCCCGTTTCCAGCTCCGTCACCAGCACCACCGGGCGAGCGTCGGCGCGCGCCGCCAGCAGCTGCTCGAACAGCGCGCGCTTCACGGCTCCAGCGCTTCCACGTAAACCTGCAGCTTGCCGCCGCAGCTCAAGCCCACTTCCCAGGCAGTCTCGTCACTGACACCGTAATCCAGCAAACGCGGCTCGCCGCTGGCGATGACCTGCAACGCCTCGCCCACCACAGCCCCCTCGATGCAGCCGCCGGACACCGAGCCCAGAAACGCGCCGTGCTCGTCCACCAGCAACTGGCTGCCCACCGGCCGCGGCGACGAGCCCCAGGTGGCGACCACGGTGGCGATGGCCACCCGGCGCCCCGCCGCCTGCCACTGGTGGGCCGTCTCCAGCACCTGGGTGCTGTGCTCGTTCAGGGTCTGGGGGCCGACCATCGGGATACCCCCTCCTGGTGCCGTGCGCCCGCCCGGGACAGGATGTGGGCCAGCTCTTCCAGGCTGCTCAAATTATGCGCGCTGCGAAAATCGTCCACGTGGGGCAGGATCGCCCGCATGCCTGAGGCGCGGGGCGCGAAGTCCTCGTATCGCAACAGCGGATTCAACCATATCAGGCGCCGGCAGGATTTGTGCAGGCGCTCCATCTGGTCAGCCAGGCCCTCGCCGGCGTCCCTGTCCAGGCCGTCGGTGATCAGCAACGTCACCGCCCCCTGGGCGAGCACCCGGCGCGACCAGAGGCGATTGAACTCCGCCAGGCAGGCACCGATGCGGGTACCGCCGCTCCAGTCCGAGACCGCATCCGAGAGCCGCTCCAGGGCCACGTCCACGTCCTTTTCCCGCAGATAACGGGTCACGTTGGTGAGCCGGGTGGCGAATACGAATGAAGTTACTCTGCCGCGATCTGCTGCTAACGTGTGGGCAAAATGCAGTAACATGCGGGAATAACGTCCCATGGACCCGGAGATATCGCACAGGATCACCAGTGGCGGCGGCCTTTGGCGCCGGCGGCAGCGCTCCAGGGGAATAATGCCTGGGCCGGAGCGCAGGGCGCTGCGCAGACTGGCGCGCATATCCACCCGGCTGCCCAACCGGTGGCGCCGATAGCGGCGCACCGGCACCCGCGCGAGCCACAGGCGCATGCGCGCCACCGCAGACTTCGCACGGTCAACCTCCTCGCCGCTCATCTGCTCGAAATCCTTGTTCTGCAAAATCTCCCGGGCCGACCAACTGAGCGCGGCATCCAGTTCGACTTCTGCTGCCGGCGGTTGCTCGCCATCCTCGGCCGCCATTCCACCTTTGAGGGCGTCGCCCAGGCGACGGCGTAAATGGGGTTGCGACATCCCCTGGGGGTAGTCGAAGGCCGGCAACGCCATGGCCATCATGCGCTCCAGCAGGCGCGGGATTGCGCCAGAAGACGTGAAAGGCCTGATCGAAAAGCTCCCGGTGGGGAAATCGATTGACGAACACCGCATGCAGCGTCCAGTAGAAGTCATCCCGGTTGGCGACGCCCACGGCGCCCACCGCGTTCACCGCATCCAACACCCTGCCGGGACCGATGGGCAGTCCTGCGGCCCGCAGCACCCGGGCAAAGTGCACGATGTTCGCCAGAAGGCGCCCACCGCCGGACCGGGCGTCGTGGGATTCAGTCATGGGGCTCCCCCGGGCGGCTGGCAGACCGACGCCACCCCGTCTTCATCCGCCCATGGAGCCCGACGCAAGCGCGCTCTTGATCTCGTCGAGCAGGCGCGCCGCCTCGCTGCCGCGCACCTTGGCGATGTCGTCCTGATACTTCAATAACGCCCCGACGGTATCGTTGATGACGGCAGCGTCCAGCTCCAGCACGTCCAGCTGGGTGAGTGCTTGAGCCCAATCGATGGTCTCGGCAACACCCGGCAGCTTGAAGAGATCTATGTCGCGCAGGCGCTGCACGAAAGCGACCACCTGGCGGCTCAAGCGCACATCGGCATCCGGTACCTTGAGGGCGAGGATGGCGAGCTCGCGCTCGGCGCTGGGATAATCCACCCAGTAATAGAAGCAGCGCCGCTTGAGGGCATCGTGGATTTCCCGGGTACGGTTCGAAGTGATCACCACCAACGGCGGGTGCTGCGCGATGATCGGGCCGATCTCGGGGATGGTGATCTGATAGTCCGACAACAGCTCCAGCAGATAGGCCTCGAAGGGTTCGTCGGCACGGTCCAGCTCGTCGATGAGCAGTACCGGCGGGCCCTGGTCGTGAGGGCTCCAGGGCCTGCAGCAATGGCCGCTCGATCAGAAAGCGCCGGGAGAACACATCGTCGCCGAGCTGCTCACGGCTCTTGGTGCCCTCGGCCTCCGCCAGGCGGATCTCGATCATCTGCCGGGCGTAGTTCCACTCGTAGACCGCCGACGCCACATCCAGTCCCTCGTAGCACTGCAGGCGCAGCAGACGCCGGTCCAGGGTAGCCGCCAGCACCTTGGCGATCTCGGTCTTGCCGACGCCGGCCTCGCCTTCCAGAAACAGCGGCCGGTGCAGCTTGAGGGACAGGAAGACGGCCGTGGCCAGGCTGCGATCCGCCAGGTAGTCGCCTGCCTTCAGCAGGGCGTGGGTTTCGTCGACGTTGGCAGGCAGCAGCATATGCCCATGATAACCCGACCGCGGATCCATTTTTACCGGAGTCGCCCGGGAGCGAGCGAAGCTCGGGACAGATTTCAAATCTGTCCCTGAGAAAACCTGCGAGCTCGCTCGTTACGTAGCCGCCGCCACCGCGCGTTTGGCCATTACGGTGACCAGGTGGGCGCGGTATTCATCGCTGGCGTGGATGTCGGAGTTGAGTCCGGAGGCCGACACCGATATGTCCGCCACGGCCTGGGGCGAAAAGTCGCCGGCCAGCGCCTTCTCCATCTCGGCTACCCGGAACACGCTGGCGCCCGCACCGGTGACCGCCACCCGGGTGCCGCCGGGTCCTTCCGCCACCAGCACGCCGACGACGGCGTAACGAGAGGCCGGATTGGGGAACTTCGCGTAGCCGGCGCGGGCCGGAATGGGAAAACGCACCGCCGTCACCAACTCGTCGTCGTCCAGCGCCGTCTCGAACAGGCCGGTAAAAAAATCATCGGCGGCGACGCTGCGCTTGTTGGTCTGCACCGTTGCCGCCAGCCCCACCACCGCGGCGGGATAGTCCGCCGCCGGATCGGCGTTGGCGATAGAGCCGCCGATGGTGCCCCGGGCGCGCACCGCCGGGTCACCGATATGGTTGGCAAGCTCGGCCAGCGCCGGGATGGCAGCGCGCACTTCATCAGAAGCGGCCACCTCCGCGTGGGTGGTGGTGGCCCCGATCACCAACTCATCGCCCTCCCGGCGGATACCGGAAAGTCCATCGATGCCGCTCAGATCGATCAGATCCGATGGCTGCGCGAGACGTTGCTTCATGGTCGGAATGAGGGTCATGCCCCCGGCCAGGTATTTTCCGTCGTCGGCCGCGCCAAGCGCTTTGATGGCGGCATCCAGGGACGTGGGTCGTTGATATTTGAAATCGTACATTTCGCTCTCCCCCTAGCGGGTGGCTTGAATCGCGCGCCACACCTTTTCCGGCGTTGCCGGCATGGTGAGGTCGCTGGAGCCGATGGCGTTGGTGATGGCGTTCATGATCGCGGGGGGCGCGGCGATGGCGCCGGCTTCTCCGCAGCCTTTCACCCCCAGCGGGTTATGCGGGCACGGCGTCTGCGTGGTGACAACCTGCATCTGGGGTAAAAAATCCGCGCGCGGCAAACTGTAATCCATGTACGAGCCGGACAGCAATTGGCCGGACTCGTCGTAACACGCGGATTCCAGCAGCGCCTGGCCGATACCGTGGACGATACCGCCGTGCACCTGGCCTTCGACGATCATCGGATTGATGAGATTGCCGAAGTCGTCGGCGGCCACCCACTTGACGATTTCCGTAACACCGGTCTCGGGATCCACCTCCACCTCACACACATGGGTTCCGAACGGGAAGGTGAAGTTCGCGGGATCGTAGAATGCGCTCTCGTCGAGGCCTGGCTCCAGCTCATCGCTGGGATAATTGTGCGGCACGTACGCGGAGAACGCGACGGCAGCAATATCCATCTGCTTGTCGGTGCCGGCGACCGTAAAATTTCCATCCTTGAACTCGATGTCTTCCACCGCCGCTTCCAGCGTGTGCGCCGCGATCTTCCTGCCCTTGGCAATGATCTTGTCCATGGCCTTGCTGATTGCCGAACCACCCACGGCCAGGGAACGGGATCCGTAGGTACCCATGCCGAAGGGGATCTTGGCGGTATCTCCATGGACCACGTCGACATTTTCGATTGCGACCCCCAGGCGATCGGACACCAGCTGCGCGAAAGTCGTCTCGTGCCCCTGACCCTGGGCGTGTGAACCGACGTACACGGACACATTGCCGGTGGGATTGAAGCGCACCTGAGCCGCTTCGTAGAGGCCGACGCCGGCACCCAGCGAGCCGACCACGGCGGACGGCGCGATGCCGCAGGCTTCAATATAGGATGACAAGCCGATACCCCGGAGTTTGCCTTGCGCCTTGGACGCCTCGCGCCGCTTGGCGAAGCCCGGGTAGTCGGCCAGATCGAGAGCCTGGCCCATGGACCCGGCGTAATCGCCGGAGTCGTACTCCAGCGCTACCTGGGTCTGATAGGGAAAGGCGTCGGCGGGAATGAAATTGCGTTGCCGCAGCTCCGCCGGATCGATATTCATCTCCCGGGCCGCCTCTTCCACCACCCGTTCAATCACGTAGCTGGCCTCTGGACGACCGGCACCGCGCACCGCGTCCACCGGTGTGGAATGGGTGAACACGGCCTTCACCTCACAATAGATGGCGCCGGTCGTATATTGACCCTGCATCAGGGTCCCGTACAGCCAGGTGGGGACGCAGGTGGAAAAGGTGGACAGATAAGCCCCCATATTCGCCAGCGTCGATACTCGCAATCCCAGAAATTTGCCGTCCTTGTCCAAAGCCAGCTCTACCTGAGAAACGTGATCGCGCCCGTGGCAGTCGGTCATGAAGGATTCCGAACGTTCCGCCGTCCACTTCACCGGGACGTTTCAGATTGCGCGCAGCCCAAGCCGTGACCACCTCCTCCAGATAGATGAAGATCTTGGAACCGAATCCGCCGCCGATGTCCGGCGCAACGATCCGCAGCTTGTGCTCCGGCGCGAGTCCGATGAAAGCGGACATGACCAGGCGCGCCACGTGGGGATTCTGGCTGGTGGTGTACAGGGTTAACTCGTCGGTACCCACATCGTACTCGCCCAGAGCCGCGCGTGGCTCCATGGCGCTGGGCACCACGCGATTGTTGACCAGCTCCACCCTGGTCACGTGATGGGCACTCTCGAAAGCCGCGTCGGTGGCCGCCTTGTCGCCGAGTTCCCAGTCGTAACAGATATTACCCGGAGCATCCGCGTGCACCTGGGGCGCGTTACTGTCCACGGCATCCACCACCGATGTGACCGCCGGTAATGCCTTGTAATCGACAACCACCTGCTCGGCGGCACTCTTCGCCTGATGGTAGCTGTCGGCGATCACCACGGCGACGGTGTCGCCCACGTGGCGCACCGTATCCAGTGCCAGCAGCGGATGGGCCGGTGCCTTGTGGGGCTCGCCGTTCTTGCCGGTGATGGTCCAGCCGCAGATCAGCCCGCCCAATCCCGACTCGGCGATATCGGCGCCGGTATAGACCGCCACCACGCCGGGCATCTTCGATGCCGCCGATCCATCGATGGTGAATGTGGCATGGGCGTGGGGCGAGCGCAGAAAATAAGCGTGCGCCTGGCCGGGACGATTCATGTCATCCAGGTAGCGGCCATTGCCGGTGAGAAAGCGGTAATCTTCTTTGCGGCGCACCGAGGCGCCGATTCCCGTATCGGTCATGACTACTTCCCTCCCTCGCGCATGGCGCGGGCGCCGGCCTGTATGGACTTGACGATGTTCTGGTAGCCGGTGCAACGACACAGGTTGCCCTCCAGCCAGCCGCGAATCTCACTTTCCGACGGGTCCGGATTGACGTTGACCAGATCCAGCGCGCTCATGATCATCCCCGGCGTGCAAAATCCGCACTGCAGGCCGTGGTGCTCCCGGAAAGCCTCCTGCATGGGGTGCAGCTCGCCGTTGCTGGCGACGCTCTCGATGGTGTTTACCTCGGCGCCATCGGCCTGTGCCGCGAGTAAGGTGCAGGACTTCACCGCACGGCCATTGACGTGAACCAGGCACGCGCCGCATTGGCTGGTATCGCAACCCACATGAGTGCCGGTGAGCCCCAGTTGATCCCGGAGCAGGCTGACCAGCAGGGTTCGGTCTTCTACCTGCGCCGATACCGCATCGCCGTTCAGCGTCATGGTGACGTTTACGGACATGACTTTTCCCCCTTATCCTTTGGTAGTGGCAGCCGGCATTCTCGTCCGTGCTGCTCGTTGATTTTACCGATTCAGTTTCCGGCGCAATCTTCGGCGCCGTCAACACAGCCTTCTCGGATCAGTCCGACCCCACCGGCTGAGCAACCACCTGGACGAACTTGCCGAAAAAATCGTTGGCAATCTTACGCGCCGCGCCACCCACCAGGCGCGAGCCAATTTGCGCGAGCTTGCCGCCCACCAGCAGCGTCGCGGTGTAGTTCAGCGTCGTGTTGCCATCGCTTTCCGCCAGCGTCACATCGGCGCTGCCCTTGCCGAAGCCGGCGGGTCCGCCCTTGCCTTCGCCGCTGATGGTATAACTTTGCGGCGGATTCAAATTCGAGAGCAGAATGTGGCTTTCGAAGCGTGCCTTGACAGGGCCGATCCTGGCTATCATTTTCGCCACGAACGCGGTATCCGACGTCACGGTCGATGCTCTCGCATCCCGGGATGCATTGCGCCAGCACCTCGGGGTCGTTGAGCGCCTCCCACACCTGCTGGCGGCCGCCGGAATGTCGAATTCACCGCTGATGTCCATGACTGCACCAAGAGACCCTGTCAGACTTTCTCGACCAGCGCAGGCTGCCGTCGTCGAGCGCGCTCCATCCGCGGCATTGCGCCACAGCGTGCGCCCTCGCGAGTCACAATTCCCGGGCCGCAACACGCCGGACGAGGCGACAGGCTAGCACGAATCCGCCAGTCTGTCCCCGCCCCCCCGATGACGGCCAGGGACGACTTTCCCAGATGACGTCGTTGCCGGCAAAGACGTAGTATTACGCCTCCATCCCCACCGCCAGCCTGATTCCATGCGCCGCAACCGAAGCGCCAAGATCATTGCCACCCTTGGCCCCGCCAGCGCCAGCGCGGAGCGCATCCAGGAATTGTTCGAGACCGGCGCCGACGTGTTCCGGCTCAACTGCTCTCACAGCTCGGCCGAAGAGCTCGAGGATCGGATCGAGACGATCCGCGAGCTCGAGCATCGCAGTGGCCGGCCCATCGCGGTGATGCTGGACCTGCAGGGGCCGAAGCTGCGCATAGGCCGCCTCGAGGGCGGTTCCGTTACTCTGGATGAAGGCAACAGCTTTCGCCTGGACCTGGACGAAACCCCCGGTGACGGCTCGCGCGCGCCACTGCCCCACGCGGAAATCTTCGCGGCCCTCGAGCCAGGCATCAATCTGCTCCTGGATGACGGCAAGCTGCGCCTGCGGGTGACGGACTGTGGCGACGACTTTGCCGACACCCTGGTAGTCGCCGGCGGCGAGCTGTCGGATCGCAAAGGCGTCAACGTGCCCGACGTGGAATCTGCCGTTGTCGCCTTTCACGGAGAAAGACTACCGGGATCTCGCCTTCGGTCTAGGCATCGGCGTCGACTGGGTAGCGCCCTCCTTCATTCAACGCCCGGACGATCTGGCGGAGCTGCGCGATCTGATCGCGGGCCGCGCCGCCATACTGACCAAGCTCGAGAAACCCGCCGCCATCAAACACCTGGACGCTATCATCACCGCGTCCGACGGCGTGATGGTGGCGCGCGGCGATCTTGGTGTCGAGCTGCCCCCGGAGCGAGTGCCCGGAGTACAGAAACGCATCATCCGCAAGTGCCGCGCCGCCGGCAAGCCGGTGGTTGTCGCCACCCAGATGCTGGAGTCCATGATCCATTCGCCGATTCCGACCCGGGCCGAGGCGTCGGATGTGGCGGGCGCAATATACGACGGCGCCGACGCCGTCATGCTGTCCGCGGAAACGGCCGCCGGCAGCTACCCGGTGGAAGCGGTCGCCATCATGGATCGCATCATCGCGGAAGTGGAGCAGGATCCGCACTATCGTTCGCTCATGGACACCAACCAGCCGCATCCGCAACCGACACAAGCCGACGCCATCTGCGACGCCCTGCACAACGTCGTCCACACACTGCCCGTGGCGGCCACCGTTACCTATACGAGCTCCGGGTTCAGCACCTTGAGGGCGGCCCGGGAACGGCCCGAGGCGCCAATCTTGAGCCTCACCCCCAGTATCGAAACCGCCCGGCGGCTGTCCCTGGTGTGGGGAGTACATTCGGTGCAGACGCCGGACGTACGACGGGTGCAGGAAATGGTGGACCGCGCCTGCGAGATCGCTCTGAGTGAATCATTCGCCCAGGTCGGCGAAACCCTGGTGATCATCGCCGGTATGCCCTTCGGCAGACCGGGAACCACCAACATGCTGCGCATTACCCAAGTCGAGAAGCCGCAAGCCAACGCCCGCGAAGACGGCGCTCACTAGCACTATCCCTATTGGAGGATGACCGACAATGTTATTCAACCCATTGAGTGCCACCTTGTCCGCGCTGCTCGTCTTGCTGTTGCTGTGGTCGTTGACCCGTCGCGGCGCTTTGCTCGCCGCCATGGTCGTCGTCATGGGAATCTTGTGGCTGCTGGCCACGCCCTGGACGAGCCACAATCTACAGTCCTTGATCGAGAGTCAGGCCGGCGAAGTATCCGCCGAATCACTGCCGATAACCGATGCCATCGTGGTGCTGGGCGGCACGCTGACCCCGCCGGCATCACCGGCAAGAGAGGCCAATCTTTCCGCGGCGGTGGATCGCTTGGTGTACGCGACAAAACTGTACCGGTTGGGAAAAGCTCCGATGATCCTCATATCGGGCGGAAACCCGGCGAGCGCGGCAACCATGGACGCCGAGTCTGTCCATGCCGCTTCCCTGCTCCGTGACTGGGGCATTCCCGCCGACGCGATTCTCACCGAAACCGAAAGCGTCAATACCTATGAGAACGCCGTCTACAGCAAGCTCATGCTCGATCAGCACAACCTGAAATCCGTTTTGCTGGTGACATCGGCGCTGCACATGCCCCGGGCCCTGGCGACCTTCGAGAGCGCCGGCGTCCAGGCGATCCCGGCAGCGACGGACTTCCAGAGCAGGTTGCCGGCGGCGTCGGGCATGGAAGCCTGGATCGCGGAACCGGGGGCATTGGAGGGCACGTCGCGAGCGCTGAAGGAATACTTCGGACGCCTCGTCTATCGCCAACGGGGTTGGATCACGGATTGATGACGATTCGTGAATCGATGGGCGTATCCCACGAACATCGCTCTGGCGCCAGAGCTACCCTGCACCGTATCGCCGGTGGCCTGGCTTCGTCGATAGGTCGCGCCCGGGCGCTCGCGGAGAATGCCTGCTACCGGCCCATATGCGTCGATGCACTTCCGCTGATGGGTGGCGTTGCCGGCGTCAGCGGCACCGCCATGGTGGAGCTCATCGCCGACAGCGAATCCACCACGGCGGATCCGCGTCCTTTCACGCCGGCGCGATCGTCGCTACCCCTGCGCGCACGGAACTAGATTCCCGGGATTCCACGATTCTGGGAACATGATTCCCGGCTTTTTTTCGAGCCGAAGAACCGTGCCACCGTTGTTTTTCCTCGCCCGAAGTCCGGGCAATAGTACACGAAGATCTATTTACAGATTGCTCGGGAATGAAATTCTCGTGTTGCACGGGATTGCCAAAGGCGTCTCGGTTTCGGTGCCGATCCAATCACGCTTGTTCTAAAGAACGTGTGCTAAAAATCCGCCACATGAAAGAAGCGCTAAGGAAGGGCAATTGGAATTGAGGAAAATACGATGAAAGCGAAACGGCGAATATTGATGCCTATGGGCGTGGCCAGTATGGCTACGATGCTGGCCATGTGGCCGATGGGAGTTGCTGCCTCCGGAGGCGCGAAAATCGCGCCCAGCGCCTGCCCGGATTCCCCGGACCCTGATGCCGTGCAGTGTGACGACAACATGGGCGCCATCCATGCCGGCGCCTGCACGGGGCTTGCGGCCTGCTCCAAGAACGGCAAGCTCATCCAGAAGAATGCGTGTGGAGGTGGCGCCTCCTGCCTCGAGAACGAGGCGATCATCAAACAAAACGCGTGCGGAGAGACACGCGCCTGCAAGTACAACAACGGTGTGATTGGCAAGTCGGCTTGCAACGCGTTTGGCGCCTGCGAGAGTAATTTCGGCAAGATCAAGAAAGAGGCCTGCGGCGGAGCCGGTTCGTGCTTCGAAAACAAGGGCAAAATCGGAAAAGGGTCGTGCGAAGGGAATGGCTCCTGCCGCAGCAACGAGGGCAAGATCGCCAAGAACTCCTGCAACGGTATCGGCGCGTGCTTGTACAATACCGGCTGGATCAAGCGTGGCTCGTGCAACGGCGATAACGAATGCCGGGAAAACTCCGGCGTCATCTTGCGCAACTCCTGCAACGGTGGAATGAATTGCGAAGACAACGAGAAGCGCCGCCGCGAGTGGAGCAAGAAGAAGCACAAGCACGACAAGCATCACAAACACCATTGGTACAGCAAGTACAGTCACTGAATTCTATTCCCCATAAGTGAGTCCGTTTCGAACCCGGATGCGCATGGATTGCGTATCCGGGTTCTCTGATCAGCCCGGCTGCGGCGCCTTCGCGCTCCTCGCGGTGCGGCGGTGCAGCCAAAATCCCAGAACGAATGCCAGCCCGATGAACGGCGCCATCACCAGGTTGATGGCTTCCCACCCGAAGGCATGACGCAGGGCGCCGGATCCGAGCGCCGTCACCATGCCGAACTAAGAAGTCGTTGAGACCCTGGGCGGCGCGGAGAAGGCGGCAAAGCAATACTGTTGCCCGAAGGCATTGAATGCGCCCACCAGGATAGAGCCGACACAGAAGAGCTCGTAGCGGCGCTGAATAATCGCCAGCGTGCACCGGGCGCCCCCCAGGATGGCCGCCGTGACGCCGCCCATGAGTCCGGCCCGGCGACGACCTACGCGGCGCCTCAACAGGGCGGCCAGCAGCGAGCGCGCTTGCACGGCCGCCACGCCGGCGTTCGTCGCACCGGTCAAATGTGTCCCCGGTCACGGCCTGACAGGACGGTTAATTCCCACCGGATAGAGTGCTTCTCGCCTGCCGGCGGCACCGTTTCGCTTCATCCGGTGCTGCCGAATCCGCCAATGAACCCGCGCTCCTCGGCCTGATTTGAACATTTGCCAAGAAGTCGACAATTTGCGGTCCCCTGGCGCATAAAGTGCCAACTGCAAACTGTCGAGATAGTAAGGAGATCCAGCATGATAGCGGAGCCTCATATTATTAAGGGCTGCACCGGGTGCGTAAAAAGTCACCAAATTCCCATCGTCGCCGTGCGATCATGGAAGAGCTCGAACCGCGGTTGCTGTTCTCCGCGGATTCGCCCGTGCTCGCCATCGATCCGCGATCCCTGTACGCCGACACCCCCCCGCCGGTCCCCGCAATAACCCAGGTCGCCGCGGCCGCGGAGATCGCGGTCAGGGATCAATCCCGCGATTCGACGGAGCAGCGACGCGAAGTCGTGTTCGTCGATGCCAGTGCCCCCAACTATCGCCAGCTCATAGATGACCTGACGAAGTCCGCCGAGCAGGGACGCAAGGTCGACATCATCGTCATCGACAGCGATCGCGACGGTATCGAGCAGATCACCGAGGCCTTGTCCCGCTACCGGGATCTGGACGCCGTGCACCTC
>PVMK01132784.1_pt1 | contig 72087 bp, 68 predicted proteins | sample 1853481 | NCBI WGS metagenome assembly PVMK01 (sample SAMN08533507, study PRJNA380276) | Marine sediment metagenome, whole genome shotgun sequencing project.
GACCGACACGCCGAAGTCGCGGAGAGCGGCGTTGAGCGTGACCTTCTTGTCTGTGCTCGCTTTCCGCTTTCCGATGATCAGCGCGACCGGAACCTGGTACTCGCCGGCTGGGAATTTCTTGGCGCGCGTACCCGGAATGACCACCGAGCGGGGCGGGACATAGCCCTGCATTTCGACCGGTTCTTTCCCAGTAACGTCGATGATCTTCGTGCTGGACGTGATCACGACGTTCGCGCCAAGCACCGCTTCTTCGCCGATGCGTGAGCCTTCGACGACGATCGAGCGAGAGCCGAGGAAGGCGCCGTCCTCGATGATCACCGGTGTCGCACCGGGAGGTTCGAGGACACCACCGAGGCCTACGCCGCCCGAGAGATGAACACCCTTGCCCACCTGTGCGCAGGAGCCGACCGTAGCCCACGTGTCGACCATCGAGCCCGCACCGACGTACGCGCCGATGTTCACGTAGCCGGGCATCAAGATCACGCCGCGCTCCAAATGCGCGCCGTAGCGAACCGTTCCGGGCGGCACGACTCGCACGCCTTGCTCGTCGAGGTTCTTCTTGAGTGGGATCTTGTCGTGGTACTCGTACGCGCCGATTTCCACGCGCTCCATGCGGCGGATGCCGAAATAGAGCAGGATCGCCTGCTTGGTCCAAGCATGGACGGTCCACTCCCCGTCGTCTCCGCGCGTCGCGACGCGGACCTTCCCCTTGTCGAGGAGCTCGATCGTCTCTTCGACTGCGCTGCGGTACTGCGCGTCTTCGAGCCTCGATCGGTCTTCGAAGGCCTCCTCGACGAGGGCGCGCAACTGGCTTTCGTTCGAGTCGCCCATGGCCTACTTGAGCAGATACTCGGGGAAAAAGTACCCGACTTCGATCTTGCCGTTCTCGACGCTGTCCGAGCCGTGGCAGGCGTTCTCGCCGATGTCGGTGCCGTACGCCTTGCGAATGGTGCCATCGTCGGCTTCGGCGGGGTTGGTCGACCCCATGAGGGTGCGGTGGCGCGCCACGGCGTCATCCGCCTCGAGGGCAGTCACGACGACGGGGCCGCGGGTCATGAACTCGACGAGCTCGCCATAGAACGGACGCTCCTTGTGCACCTCGTAGAAGCCCTCGGCCTGGGGACGGCTCAGATACAGCATGCGCGTCCCGAGAATCTTGAGGCCCGCGCCCTGGATCATGGCGAGGATGTTCCCGATGTTGTTCTGCTCGACAGCGTCGGGCTTGATGATGCTAAGGGTGCGTTCGACCGCCATGTGGCTCCTCTTTTGTGTGGTGTTTTCGGGCAAAACCCGGCGGTGCCAGAGGCACTTTACGGGGGGGTAGCGCGTTTTGATTGCTGGGCAATGCCCTGGGCAAAGGTCGCGATATGCGCGGCGATGACCGCCGGGTGCTCTTCTTGGAGGAAGTGGCGGGCGTCGACCATGTGCTCGGCGCGCAACGGAAACACCTGCTTGATGTAGTCGAGCTGCGTTTGTGGAATCGCGATCTCCTGCTCGCCCCAGATCAGTTGCATGGGCTTGTCGATCGCTAGGAGTCCGTCGCGCAGCCAATCTCTGTGCTGTTCGGTGAGATCGAAGCCGTCCATGATCTCGAGGAAGCTGCGGTGGCCACCATTGTTCTTGAGCAGGTAGAGGTAGCTCGCAACCACGTCTTCATCGATGGCTTCGGGGTTCTTGACCCCGCTGTACCGGAAGAGCTTCAACATCGGGGGAGTGTTCATCGTCGAGAAGGTCACGTGCCTCAGAACGGGAACCCGAAACGCCCAGATCGGGAATGGCGGCGTGAAGTGCGCGACATCCATCAGCGTATTCGTGAAGGTGATCGATCGAACCTTCACCGGGTTCTGAATCGCCCACTCGGCGCCAATCGGCCCCGCGATGTCGTGCAATACGAGGTGCACCGGCGGAAGGGCCAGGGTGTCGACGACACGGCCGACCCACGTCGCAAGCGCATGCCAGTCGTAGTCGATGCCCTTGGGCTTGTCGCTCAGGCCCACGCCCGGGAAGTCGAAGCTGACCGCCCGAAGCCCTTGCCCTGCAAGCTCGGGAAGCATCTTCCGAAACAGAAACGAGCTGGACGGCACGCCGTGCAGCAAGAGAACCGGCTCACCCTCGCCCTCTTCGCGGACGAAAATGTGCTGACCGTCCACGACAATGCGCTTGCCTGCCGCTTCGTGCTCCTCGACCAGCCTGGGCTTTCGCATACGGGCTCCGCCTCGATAGGTTGGCCGAAGCCTAAACCAGATGCGCGACTGCTGCAGCTTCCTCTTGAAGCTCCGCCGCGGTGGCATCCATCTTGGCACGGCTGAAATCATTGACTTCCAACCCCTGTACGATGGACCATTTCCCCCCGCTGCATGTGCACGGGAAGCCATACATGATGCCTTCGGGTACGCCGTAGCTGCCGTCCGACACAACCGCCATCGAGGCCCAGTCGCCATCGGGGGTGCCGAGATGCCAATCGCGGACGTGGTCGATCGCCGCATTGGCGGCCGAGGCGGCGCTCGAAAGCCCCCGCGCGTCGATGATGGCCTTACCACGCTGCTGGACGGTCGGGATGAAGTCGTTCTCGACCCAGGCCTGATCGTTGACGAGAGCCGCAACGCTCTTGCCGTCAATCTCGGCGTTGAAGAGATCCGGATACTGCGTGGCCGAGTGGTTGCCCCAGATGGTGACCTTCTTGACGTCGGTGACCGCGCGGCCGGTCTTCGTCGCGACCTGCGACATCGCGCGATTCTGGTCGAGGCGCACCATGGCGGTGAAGCACGACGAATCGAGGTCCGGCGCGTTCTTCATCGCGATGTAGCTGTTGGTGTTGGCCGGGTTGCCGACGACGAGCACCTTGACGTCACGGCTCGCGACATCGCTCAACGCCTTGCCCTGCCCCGTGAAGATCACGCCATTGGCCTCGAGCAGGTCCTTGCGGAGCATTCCCTTGCCGCGCGGGCGCGCGCCCACAAGCAGCGCGACGTCGGCATTTTTGAACCCCGTCGCTGGATCATCGCTGGCTTCCATCCCGGCGAGGAGCGGGAAGGCACAGTCTTCGAGCTCCATCATGACCCCGCTCACTGCTTTCATGGCTGGCGGAATATCGACTAGCTGGAGGATGACCGGTTGGTCGCTGCCGAGCATCTCGCCCGCAGCAATTCGGAAAAGAAGGCTGTAGCCAATCTGACCCGCGGCACCCGTGACCACGACACGCATCGGTTTCTTCGACATCGTTTCCTCCCTCCAGAAAATTAGTTAGTAGTGTGTGATCCGCACACTAGAGAAGGCTCTGCAGTGTGCTGCCCATGTCGGATGGCGTCGGCGCGACCTTCACGCCGGCATCCTCGAGGGCCTCAATCTTGGCATCCGCGGTACCCTTGCCGCCGCTGATGATGGCGCCGGCATGACCCATGCGCTTGCCTGGAGGCGCGGTTCGCCCCGCGATGAAGCCGGCGACGGGCTTCTTGAAGTTCTCTTTGATCCAGGCTGCCGCCTGCTCCTCGGCGTTACCACCGATTTCGCCGATCAGAATGACCCCATCGGTGTCCGGATCGTCGTTGAACAGCTTCAACACGTCGATGAAGTCAGTCCCGTTGATCGGGTCGCCGCCAACGCCGACCGCGGTGCTCTGACCGATGCCGAGCGCGGTCAGCTGACCGACCGCCTCGTAGGTCAGGGTGCCGCTCTTCGAGACGACGCCGATGCGCCCTGCTTTGTGAACATGGCCGGGCATGATGCCGATTTTGCACTGGTCTGGGGTGATGACCCCCGGACAGTTCGGCCCGATGACCCTGGTCTTATCCTGCGAATCCAGAACTCGTCGAACTTTGATCATGTCCATCACGGGAATGCCCTCGGTGATGCAGACGACCAGCGGGACCTCCGCATCGACAGCCTCGAGGATCGCATCAGCCGCGAACGGCGGGGGCACGAAGATGCAGGATGCGTTGGCCCCGGTCTGCTTCACGACCTCGCGCATGGTGTCGTAAATCGGCACGTCCATCAGCGACTGACCGCCCTTGCCGGGGGTGCATCCCGCCACAACCTTGGTGCCGTACCCGAGCATCTGCTCGGTGTGGAACTTGCCCACGCTGCCGGTCATGCCCTGAACGACGAGTCGGGTGTTCTTATCTACGAGAATCGACATCGCCCCTATCCCTTTGCCAATTCGACGATTTTCTGGGCGCCCTCGGCCATCGTGGCCACGGACGTGATCGCCAGCCCCGACTCATCGAGGATCTTGCGGCCCTCGTCGACCTTGGTGCCCTCGAGCCGAACCACGAGAGGTACTTCGAGGCCGAGCTCCTTGGTCGCCGCGACCACGCCGCTGGCCACGGTGTCGCAGCGCATGATGCCACCGAAGATGTTGACGAAGATGCCTTGGACAGCCTTCGACTGAAGGATGATCCCGAAGGCCTTGGTGACCGCTTCCCGGTTCGCGCCGCCACCGACGTCGAGGAAGTTCGCCGGCTCGCCGCCGTAGTACTTGATGGTGTCCATGGTGCTCATGGCGAGGCCGGCACCGTTGACGAGGCAGCCGATGTTCCCGTCGAGCTGGATGAACGAGAGGCCGGCTTCCTGGGCCTCGGTTTCGGTCGGCGCCTCCTCGGTGAGGTCGCGGACTGCGTTCCAGAAGTCGCTGTGGCGGAACTCGGCGTTCGAGTCGAAGTTCACTTTGGCGTCGAGCGCGATGACTTGCTCGTCCTCAGTAAGGATGAGCGGGTTGATCTCGGCGATCGAACAGTCTTCCTGCTCGAAGAGCCTCGCGAGGCCCGCCATGAGCTTGCCGAAGTTCTTTTGCTCTTGCTTGGACAGGCCAAGTGCGAACGCGAGCTGCCGAACCTGGTAGCCCTGCAGACCCACCGCAGGGTCGATGGCGATGGTCTGGATCTTTTGCGGGGTGCTCGCTGCAACCTCTTCGATGTCCATGCCGCCTTCGGTCGATGCCATGATGGCGATTCGGCGGCTCTCACGGTCGACGACGAGGGCGAGGTAGAGCTCGCTCTTGATCGCGAGGCCCTGCTCGACGAGCAGGCGTTGCACGACCTTTCCCTCCGGACCGGTTTGATGCGTGACCAAAGTCTTGCCGAGGATGTCGGTGGCCGCTTCGGTCGCCGCGGCCACGCCTTTGACGACCTTGACACCACCTGCCTTGCCTCTGCCCCCCGCGTGAATCTGTGCTTTGACGACGACGACCTCGCTGCCGGTCTCTTCAATGAGCTTCGTGGCCGCGGCGGTCGCTTCTTCGACCGACATGCACGCGATGCCCTGTGGCACTGGAATGCCGTACTTTCGGTAGAGCTCTTTTGCTTGATACTCGTGAATGTTCACGGCGCTTGCCTCCTCAACGTCGTCTCGATTGCGTGCAGAGCGGCAGGGCTATAGCACGACTCCAGAGAGGCGCCCGCATCCAGATTCAGTTGGCTTCTGCAGGCAAGTCGACGAGCACGCGTCGCTTTCCGATCAGCGTAGACGCGCGAACGAGGTCCTCGACTTCAGTCGAGGTTACGCCCCGGTAAACCACAGCGTCGCGCCGCACGAAGCTTTGCGCGTCGGCGATGATGCGTTCGTGGTTAGTCGAGTCATCAGGCAGTGTGACCACTAGGTAATGTGCGAAACGAAAGCCGAGCGCATCGGAATCGCAGACCTCGATGTGAGGTGCGCCGCCCGCGTACAGTTTTTCGATGAATGTTTCGACGTAATCGGGTCGGCGGACGTACTGCCGGGTGCTCGGCGAAGCAATATACTCCCTGGCCTCGTGAAGCTCGCACCCGCTCTCTCGCAGAGCGCGGTCTACCCAACGTTCTGCGGCGCTGCGATCTCCTGCACGGGCGGCATCGAGGCCGTTCATGGCCGCCCCCTGACGCCAACCATTCAAGCCCCACGCGAGGGCCACCGCGACCGCCAACCAGAGGATTTTAGGAAGGGTCAGCCTCACCGTAATCAGCTCCTAAGCGTGGCGACGAGGTCGAACACCCCGACGCCGAGAAAGTAGATGCCCAATCCATCGAAGCCTATGCCGATCCAGTCGGCTTCGCCCCGCAGGACCGAGTTGCCGAAGAACCAGCCGATCGCGAGGATGGCCGCGCCGGAGACGATGGAGCCAGCGGCTTGTCGAGCGAACTTGCGCCGCTGCTGACCGAGCGAAGTGGCCATCAACGAAGCGGCGATGCGTCGCGGCTGTTCCGTCTCCGATGGCGGTGCAGGCCGGGATCCCGGCATCGGCGGGACCGCCGGAAGTGGCTCGTCGACGGAGATGCGCGGTACACCGGGTTCGTTCACGGGGGCAAACGGGTCGATCGCCGACACACGGCCGGCAGGAAACAAGTCGGCGCCGGGCGGGTGAAAGACCGCAGCCCTCCCGGTCCCTTCGGCCGCAGCCACGGACTTCACCTCGCGGGCCGGCCGACACTCCACCACCGCCCCGATCGCCTCGAGCGCTTGGCGCATTTCTCCGGCGGCTTTGGCCGGGACGCCGTGTTTGACGACCTTGGGCAGGCTCTGTTCGAGGGACCGCGCGCTTGCCGCGTCGATGCCGAAGGCGGTTTGCAGGCGTTCCGCGGGTGAGGCGCTCCCCGACTCGAAACGAATGATCCAAACGTCGAACGCCGACATCCTCGAAGGATAACGGTTCCGCGGCCGCCGGGCGATTACTTGAACGGACCCGCGCCTGGCGCTGAACTGGTGAGCACGGTTAGCCGCGAGGATGATATCGCCGGTGCATCTCCCGGAGGTGGTCCCCGCTGATATGGGTGTAAATCTGCGTGGTCGAGATGTCGGCGTGCCCGAGCATCGTCTGCACCGAGCGGAGATCGGCGCCGCCCGCGAGTAGATGCGTTGCAAAAGAGTGGCGAAGTTTGTGCGGTGAAATCGGCTTCGTGATGCCCGCGGCGCGCGCGTACTTCTTCACCAGGCTCCAGAAGCTTTGACGGGTCATCGCCTTCCCGCGCGAGGTGACGAAGCAGGCACGGCTCGCCGGATGTGCCCATTTCGGCCTCACCTCGGCGAGGTACTCCACCACCGCGGCGCGCGCATGGGAACCGATGGGAACGATACGCCGCTTGTTGCCTTTACCGAAGGGCGAGACGAAGCCTTCCTCGAGGTTCACGTCGGTGAGATCCAGCTCGATGAGCTCACTCACGCGAAGCCCAGCGGCGTACATCATGTGCAGCATGGCACGATCCCGGACGCGGTTCGGCTTGGAACCAGTCGGTGCCTCGAGCAGCCGCAGGACTTCATCGCGGTTCAAGATGTCGGGCAACTTGCGAAGCAAGTGTGGCCCCTCCAGCAGCTCGGCGGGATCACAGGGCTGACGCCGCTCCTGGACGAGGAAGCGAAAGAACCCGCGAACCGCACTCAACGCCCTCGCTTGGGTACGTGCGCTCAACCCGTCGTGCGACAGCGTGACCAGGTAGCCCGCGACCCGCGCTTCGTCGACTTGGTCGAGTGACACGTTTTGCTCGGCGAGGTGCGCGCCAAAGCGGAGCAGATCGCGCGCATACGCGTCCACGGTGTGCTTCGAAAGGCCTCTCTCCACACGCAGATGCTGAATGTAGTCATCCAACGCGCCGTCGAATACGGCGGACATACTACTGGCTACCACAATCCAATCCGTGAGCCCATTTTGTGTACGTTCACAACCGACCTGTGGGCGTCCCCGTCAAGCGATGCCGTCGCCCCGGGCTAGGCCCACTTCATTGATGCACATCTGGACGCGTGGTATTTTGTGAATGGGGATCGATGATGCACTACTCCACTTACTCTTCGCTTGGATGTTCGAACGATGAGTAGACTCATCGGATACGTCGCAAATCGAGCCGACCGAATGCGCGACGCGCTCTACCAAGAACGCGCGGCGCTCCGCCACGAAACAGCGCCCGTAGACGCAAGCGGCTGGGGCATCGGTTTCTATCACGGCGACGAAGTGCTTCACAAGAAGCGCCCGACCCGCGCGGGAGAGCTCGTCGACTGGCAGAACATTGCAGGCGATGTCCGTTCCGATTGCGCCGTACTGCACATGCGCCAGCCGACGGTCGGGGACTTTCGCGCAGAAAACGCGCATCCGTTCCGCATGCGCGGCTGGCTCTTCGCACATCAAGGAACCATCGGCCGCTTCGACGCGATGCGCGAGAATCTCGCCGAAGCGATTCCAGATTTTCTGCGCCGCAATATCCGCGGCCAAACCGACAGCGAGTATCTCTTTCACACCGTGCTCGCCCTGCTCCACGATGCCGGGCAGCTCGACAACCCCGACGTCAACGAAGCACAGGCGCTGCCGGCGATCAGCGCGGCCGTCACCCTGGTCGAGCGGCTCGCCGCCGAGGTCGGAAGCAACGACAACGGTCTGAGCTTCATTCTGACCAACGGGCGCTCGATGTACGCCCTCCGCCACGGCGCACCGATGACCTACGTCGAACGCCAAGGGCTTCACGACCCTCCCGAAGACTACTCACCGCCGCCAACCGGCAGCACCCAACTGCGCTACATCATGGTGGTGGGCGGCCTCGACGAGGACCAGGTGGGCTACGAAGACCTCCCCGACCGCACCGTCGCAGTCATCGACCGCGGGCCTGGGCGTGAAGGTCCACCCACTTTGAGTATGCTCGGCCCGTGAGCGCCGAAGACCAGCTAATCGTCATCCTCTGCACGGTGCCGGACGAGGCGACCGCCGAGAAGATGGCCAAGGGCCTGCTCGAGGAACGCCTAGCAGCCTGCGTGAACGCAATTCCCGGCGTGAAGTCGTTCTATCGGTGGCAGGGAAAGATCGAAACCGACAGCGAGATTCAGCTACTCATCAAGACCCGCAGCAAACGATTCGACGAGCTCGCCGCCTGGATCAGCGCGCACCACCCCTACGAGGTGCCGGAGGTTGTAGCGATACCGGCGAGCCAGGTAAGCGATGCATACCTCGCGTGGGCCGTGAACCAAACCAGCTAGCCCCGATCGCTGACACTGGCACTGACACTGGCACTGACACGGACGCTGAGACTGGCGCTGGCACCGACGCTGGCACTGACGTACGTGGACTTCTACGCAGGAGGACGGCTCGGGATGGGCAGCACAGTGAATGGGTCGGCGCCCCGGCGTATGTCGACTTGAGGTGCCGGGCGACGGGGCTCCCATTCGCGAGCACGCCCGTCCCGTGCCGTCCTCCGGTGACTCAGCCGCACCCCGATCGCCCAACCGCAGTTACGCTTCGCCAATGCTCCGCACATTCGGCGCAACCTCGAACACTCCGCGCCGCTTGGCCTTCGCAAGGATGCGCAGTGCGTCGCGGTACCCGCGGCGTAGCATCACTCTCGAGTGCAAGCGCGATGTGAACGGCAAGCGGCCTAGATCCGGGGAGACCACCAGGAGCTGAATCTGCGGGTACATCTTGTGGATCAGATCAATGCCGCGCTTCTCTTTTTCGTTGAGGAGAATGTTGAACGATTGGCGAGCCACCGCGAGGCCGCCTTGGTGCACCAGCGAGGGGCTTCCCACACGGCCGACGTAGGGGGCGATAGACGTTCGAGACGATGACGACGTCGGCGCCGGCCTCGACAGCCAAGTCGATGCTCAGAGTGCGAACGACCTCGCCGTCGACGTAGAATCGATCGTCGATGCGGTGCGGACGAAAAAGCCCGGGCACGCATGTCGACGCGGCCAAGGCCTTGCTAATGGGGACCTCGTCACGGTACCCGCGTCCGAACACGACGCGGCCACGACCGTCGATGTCAGCGGCCGTGATCAGCAGGTGTTTGTCGAGGTTGCGAAAATCATCGGTCGGCAACTGCTCTCGGACGAAACGCTCGAAGCGGTCGATCGAGAAAAGGCCGCTGGTGAGATAACCCCAGCTTCGCCGCTGTTCCTGATTCGGAAGACCGAGGAAATAGCGGGCCTTGAGGGGCGGTTCTTCGAGACCGCGCTGCCAAAATGGCCGAAACCAGTCGATCATCTGCGACGGGGTGTAGCCCTGAGCGTAGAAAGTGCCGGCAATCGCGCCGGCCGAGGCGCCCACACAGATATCGGCTTCGATACCAAGCTCTTGCATCGCACGAAGCACCCCGACGTGAGCCACGCCTTTCGCCGCGCCACCTGAGCCTACGAATGCAACACGGGGCCGAGCCATCGATAGGCAACCTGGCACACGTTACGGGTGGAGTCGATACGCAATTCTTTCGCCCAATTCAGTTGGGAACGCTGGCGGGTGTCGTCGCCGCCTTCTTGCCGAGGTACGCTTCGCGCGTCACTTCACGGAGCAGCGGCCTGGCGTCCCTCGACAAAGCGGACCGCGGCCACTTCTTGATGAGAATCTTGAGCGCGTCGCGCGCGGTATCCAAGTCGTCGACATCACGCGCGCACAGCGCGACGAGCCACCAGCCGTCGGGCTGCAACGCAGTGTCCGTGGCTTGGTCGGCTACCTGCTGGGCAAACACGAGCGCCTGCGCGGACCGTTTCTCTTTGCGCAGCGCCAGCGCGAGACTGTGCTTGATGGCGGGAATCTGCGAACCATTCGGGTGCAACTCGATCGCCTCTTCGAAGCGCTTGATCGCGTCGGCGTACTTCTTCCCGTCGACGAACGCGAGGCCCTTTTGATACGCCTCGAGCGAGAGGTCTTGCCGAAACTGCTGCTCGACGTCGCGGAACACCGCAGCCTCGGCCGGCGATAGCGCCTCCTTGGCCATCGCCGGGTACTCGCGGACGACCTCGACGCGCTTCCGGGCGCGAATTAAATCGTAGTATGTCGCGGCCTTCGCAGCGGCCGTCGCTCTGTCCGATGCCCGACGAACCTCGTCTCCCAGGTCGCCGCGGAGCTCTTCCACAACCGTTTCGGCGGCGGTCATCTCGGAGCGCATGCCCCCGGTCTGGGCGTCGAAATAGAGCTTCAGGCCCGCGAACGAGATGACGCCAATCACCGCGATCGCGACGCCGCTGTTCCAATTCAGCCGTCGCTCGTACCCGGCCTGGCGCTTGGCGATCGATTTGATGTCTGCGCCCAAGGCGTTGACCAGATTGTTGGTCTTGATGATCAGGCCACGGCTCTCGACGATCTCTTTCTTGATCTCGCGCACCTCGTCGTCGACATCTCGCATGAAACCCGGAGTACAACCGTCCCGCGCGCGAGGCAAGGGCAGCCCCTTGACGGGGCCAGATGAGCCGCCTACAAGCCGTGCCGTGGAGAATTTCATGGCGCTTCGCCTTATCTCTCTCATCGCGGTTTCGATGATCGCAAGCTGTAATCCGGCGGCAGACTACGCCCTGGTGGGTAGCGGCTACGTGCCCGCGGCGCATGGGGAGATCAACGTCGAGAAAATCGACAGGGAGCAACTCCTCATCACGGTGACGCTCGACCACCTCGTCTCTCCCGAAAAGATCGAGATCGGCCTGACGCACTACATCGTTTGGTTCGCCGCGGTCGGGGAATTTCCGGCGTATCAGCGGGCGCTCGACTATGACGCCGAAACCATGGTCGGCCGGGCATCCATTCCCACCTCACTGCGCGAGTTCGAGCTTCAGATCACCGCCGAGAACACCGCCACACCCAATCAACCGAGCGCCCTCCTCATGGCCTCCCAAAAAATCCGCGAGAACTGATCCAATGGCAGATACCTCAGACATCAAAAAAGGCTTCAAGATGCTCATCGATGGCGTGCCCTACGCCGTCGTCGGCCACCAGTTCGTGAAGCCGGGCAAAGGCCAAGCGTTCGTCCGCACTCGCATCAAGAACATGATGACGGGCGCAGTCATCGACCGGACGTTCAAGAGCGGCGAAAAGCTCGAGAAGGCCGACACCGAAGAGCGCACGATGCAGTACCTCTACCAGGAGGGTGACGCGCGGGTGTTCATGGACACCCGGAGCTACGAGCAACTCTCTTTGTCGAACGAGCAGCTCGGCGACAATGTGCACTACCTCCTCGACGGGACCGAGGTGGACATCATGCTCTTCGAGGGCCGTCCCATCGGCGTCACCCCCCCGACGTTCGTCGAGCTCGTAGTCACCGAGACCGAGCCCGGCTTCAAAGGCGACTCGAGTGGAAACACGACGAAACCTGCGACTTGCGAAACCGGGCTACAGGTCAACGTGCCACTCTTCGTCAACACCGGCGACAAGCTGAAGGTCGACACGCGCACGGGCGACTACGTGGAACGCGTCAAAGGCTGAGTGGTCGCGTGGCGGCGCCCGCCGATCCCAGCTGTGCTGCAGATCTTGGCGCGCCGCGCCGTGGTTCTGAGCTCCGTTCGGCGCTTCTTCGAAGACCGCGAGTTCGTGGAGGTCGAGACACCCGCGCTCGTGCCCTCCCCCGGGCTCGACGTGCATCTGGAGGCATTCGAGGTGCGGACGCCGAAAGGAGAGCCGGCCGGTTGGCTGGCGACGAGCCCGGAATACCAGATGAAGCGTCTGTTGAGCGCAGGCGCCAAACGCATTTTCCAACTCTGCCGAAGCTACCGCGGCGAGGAACATGGCCGGCATCATGAGCGCGAGTTCACGATGCTCGAGTGGTACCGGGCCGACGCTACGTCCGACGACGTGATTCGCGACACCGAGGAACTAGTCGCCTTCATCGCCGACGCAATTGCGAATAGCGGGGACCATCTCCTTGCTTCCCAGCAGGAATCCACCCCTGAAACATGGGGGCTCTCCTCTCTTGCGGCACCGTGGCGACGGGTGACCGTAGAAGAGGCGCTCGAGTTGCACGCGAACGTCGCGCTCGAAACCTTGGCGGATGACGACGAGCGGTTCTTTCGCTTGTGGGCGGAAGACGTTCAGCCGCGACTCGGGAGCGAGCGGCCGGTGGTCGTCACGGATTGGCCGTCCTCGATGGCGTCGCTTGCGCGCCTCAAGGAGAACGGGATGGCAGACCGGTTCGAGGTGTTCTTTCGCGGAGTGGAGCTTTGCAACGGCTTCGGGGAGCTGACCGACCCCGCAGAGCAGAGACGGCGCTTCGAACAGGACCAAGCCGCCCGCCAGGCGGTGGGCGCCCCCGTCTATCCGATCGACGAGCGGTTTCTCGACGACTTGGAACGGGGCATGCCGCAAAGCGGAGGCAACGCGCTCGGAGTCGACCGCTTGCTGATGCTGCTCGTGGGCGCCGACTCGATTCAGGACGTCATGCCGTTTCCCGAGGAACGATTGTAGGCGCCACCGCGGGCCGTGGCCGGCTCTACGGGCCTATTGCGACTGCTTTGTCTCGTCGGCCTTGGCGCGCTCCCACATCTCGTCGAGCTCGGGCTCGTCGTAGTCGCGAAGGCTCTTACCCTCGGCTTGGGCGGCGAGCTCGCAATGCCGGAAGCGTGTGGAGAAGCGGTTGAGCGAACCGCGAAGCGCAGCTTCTGGGTCTAGGCCTTGCTTGCGACCATAGGTCGCCAAGGCAAACAAGAGGTCGCCAAGCTCGTGCTCGACAGCGGCCATGTCCTCGCTTTGCGCCGCCTCGTCGAGCTCTTTCAGCTCTTCGTCGACCTTGTCGCGCGGGCCTCCGGCGTCAGGCCAGTCGTAGCCCACAGCACTTGCCTTTTCTCCGATGCGCACGGCGCGCAGCAGGCTCGGTAGCGCGACCGGCACCCCACTAAGCGCACCACGCTCTTTCTTCTCTTTGGCCTTGATGGCCTCCCAGCTGTTGATCGCGCCACTCGCATCGTCGACCTGCTCGTTTCCGAAGACCCACGGATGTCGTCGAACCAGCTTCTCGTGAATCGCATCGACCACACCATCGATGTCGAACCAGCCTTTTCGATCTGTGAGCGCCGCCTGAAAGACGACTTGCAACAGAAGGTCCCCGAGCTCCTCCCGAAGCATCTCGGGGGTTCCGTTGTCGATGGCGTCGACGACTTCATGCGCCTCCTCGATCACGTACTGCCGCAGCGTCTCGAGCGTTTGCTCGCGATCCCAGGGGCAACCATCCGGACCGAGCAGCGTTTGCATCAGCTCGACGAGGCGGGCCAACGACCGACCTTGTTCACTCACCCGGCGGCTGTAGCACAAGCGGTTGACGAGCCCCAGCGGCAGGCGTCATTGTCCCGGTTCATGGCGTACGCAAAGAGCGCGGTCAGCTCCCAGCAAATCATCGACGCAGCTATCCGGGTCCTCGCGCGCCAAGGGTACGCAAAGACCAGCCTGCTCGAGATCGCCAAGGAAGCCGGCATGAGCAAGGGCGCGCTGCACTATCACTACCCGACCAAAGAGGCGCTGATCCACGCAGTGCTGGAGACGGCGTGCAACGTCGTCCAAGCGCGGACGGTGCAGGCCTGGTCCCCGTCCGACAATCCATTCGAAGCCCTTCGCAAAACGCTCGAAGAGCTGTGGGCCACGCGCGCAGAGCGCACGGACGAAGCATTGGTGGTTGCCGACCTGATCGCGTTGAGCCTGTACGACGACTCCCTCCGGCCCAAGTTGGCAGAGTTTTACGAGCTCGGCGCCCAGCAGATCCGCGACTACCTGGAAAAGAACCTGGTGGCGCTCGGCCTCGAGCCCCGGATTTCGCTCGACCTATTGCCCCGCGTCGTGATCGGGCCTGCTCGATGGTCTGGTGATGCAGGCATTCGTCGATCCGGATGCGTTCTCTCCGGACGAGGTAGTAGACGCGGTGCAGACGATCGCGATTTCGATCTTCACGGGGGGCTCCCGGCCGGTGAGCGCGCTCGACTCAGTGCGTGCTCAGGACGGCGCGGTGCGAGCGCTCTCGCGAGCGCGCGAACATGGGCGCATTGCCTCGGCGTACCTATTCGACGGCCCCAGTGGTGTCGGCAAGGAGCTGGCCGCCGTCGCATTTGCGACCGATGTCGTCGCCGGAGGCGACCCGCACATCGTCGAGCGAATCAAATCCGGGTCGCACCCGGACGTTCGCGTGTTCGGGCCCCGGGACGAAGGCAAGCGCAACATCCAGGTCGATGTGCTCCGCAACGAAATCCTACCGCTCGCACAGTTCGCCCCCTTCGAAGCGGCCTCGACGTTCTTCATTTTCCCTGAAGCCGACGTCTCGTTCCCCGTGTTTCAGCCGGAGGCCGCCAACGCCCTGCTCAAGACCCTCGAGGAGCCGCGGCCGAACGTGCACTTCATGCTCACCTCGGAGCGCCCCGATTCGCTCCTGCCCACCATTCGCTCACGATGCCAACGAGTCCGGTTCGCGCGTCTGCCCGATGCCCTTCTGCGCGACATCCTGCAATCCGAGGGCGTCACGGACGATTCGATCGCGCCGGCGATCGCGCTGAGCGCCGGGCGGGCGGACGTCGCTCTTGCTCTCGCAAAAGACGGCGCGGTGGACGCTCTGACCGACCTCATCCTCTCGGTCGACGACGCCGTGCGCGGCTCGGGTCCAGGGGCGCTAGTCGAGCTCTCCGAGCAGCTAGCCCGACGCGCTGACCTGGAGCTCGCCCTACTCACGCTCCAAACCTTCTATCGAGACGTCGCGGTGACCTCGCTTGGCGTTCCGGCCGAGGGGCTCGGCTTCTCGACACGCGGCGAGGAGCTCCAGGAACGAATCACCTCGGTGTCATCGAGCGCGGCGGCCGCTCGGGTCTCCCTCATTCACCAGTGCGTGCGCTCGATGCAGCAGAACGCCAACCGGCAGGTTGCGCTGGACTCGCTGCTGTTTGGTCTGCGAAACCTGGTCTAGGTGGCGTCTCGGCCGATTTTGGCTAGTCTCGGGCGCGCAATGGCTCGCCCCGTCTACGTCACCACGCCGATCTACTACGTCAACGATCGTCCCCACATCGGCCACGCGTACTCCACCGTGGCCGCAGACGTGGTCTCACGGTATGCGCGCCTCCGCGGGAAGCCTACCTATTTTCTGACGGGCCTCGATGAGCACGGATTGAAGATCGAGCGGCGCGCGAAGGAAGAGGGCCTCGCACCGCAGGATTTCGTCGACCAGATGGCTGCTCCTTTCCGCTCGACGTGGGAAGAGCTCGGGTGCGCGCACGACGGTTTCATCCGAACGACATCGGCACAGCACCGTGACCGCGTGCAGGCACTCTGGAAGCTCATGCAGGACAAGGGCGACATCTATCTCGACGACTATGAAGATTGGTACTGCGTCGGGTGCGAGTCGTTCAAAACCGAGAAGGAGCTGCTCGAGGGCAAGCTCTGCCCGATTCACCAGACACCCGTCGAGCGCATCAAGGAGCGCAGCTACTTTTTCCGGCTGAGCAACTACACGCAGCCACTTCTCGACTACTACGCGGCACACCCCGAGTTCGTGCGGCCCGACGCGCGCTTCAACGAGGTGAAGGCATTCCTCGCTGAGGGGCTCCGTGATCTGTCGATCTCGCGAACGAGCTTCCGCTGGGGCGTCGCGGTCCCCGGGGACCCGGAGCATGTCGTTTATGTGTGGCTCGATGCGCTGATGAACTACGTGAGCGCGCTCGGCGGACCCGCCGAAGAAGGCGAGGCCCCGCTTTACGACGAGTTCTGGCAGTCGTCCGAGACGATCACGCACATCGTCGGCAAGGACATCCTTCGGTTTCACGCCATCTACTGGCCCGCCTTCTTGATGAGCGCGGAGATCCGGCTGCCGACGCAGATCTGGGCCCACGGATGGCTCACCGTGAACGGCGAAAAGATGTCCAAATCGCTCGGCAACTTCCTTCCACCCGGCCCACTGGTCGAGGCGTTCGGCGCCGACGTGCTTCGATACTACTTCATGCGGGAGGTGGGCTTCGGCCAGGACGGGGATTTCAGCCACCGTAACCTCGTCAATCGGTACAACGGCGAGCTCGCCAACGGGCTGGGCAATCTAATGAACCGGATCGTCGCGAGCATCGTCAAGAAGAACCTCGGCGGCCGCGTGCCAAGCGTCGACTTCGATGCGCTCGAGGATGTGGACCGGCAACTGATCGACAAGGCGACGGCGACCTCGAGTGAGGCCGCTAAGCACATCGAGGCGCTCGCCTTCCACCGTGCGCTCGACTCGATCTGGGAGCTGGTGTCCGCCGCCAACAAGTACGTCGACTCGACCGAACCGTGGAAGCTCGCCAAGCAAGACGACAAGACCCGGCTCGAGCAGGTCTGCTACACCGTGCTCGAAACCCTGCGATGGCTTTCGGTCATGTTGTTTCCAGTGATGCCCACCAAGTGCAACGAGCTGCGCGGGCAGCTCGGGATGGGCCCACTCCTTCCGACGGAGCAGACCGACCTGTGGCCGAGGGCTTGGGGCGGGCTGCGGCCAGGCACCCAAACGCACCCCGCCACCCCGCTCTTCCCGCGCTTCGACGAGAGTCAGGAACGCTCGATTTTAGAGCGGCTCGGCGTCGACAAAGACGTCGCGCCGAGGTCGTCGGCGAAGTGATCCCCCCGCTGGCACCGACGTTCGAGGCAGCACTGCGCGACGTGCGGGCTCAGCAACCACGTTTTCGCTGCTCGGCTGCGGCCAAGCTCGCGGAGCCCCCTGGCGACCGAAGAGACGAGGCCGTGCAGGGACTGCTAGTCCTGGCAAAGGATGAAGTAGGCGCCGTACGTGAAGCGGCGTACGAGTCGCTCGGCGCGCTCGGCGCGGCGGAGGGCCTAGCAACGTTGCACGAAGCGTTCAACGACCAGCACATGGGCGCGCGCCAGGCAGCGGTCCTGGCCTCTGGGCGCGTCGCTGCGGAGGACGGAGTGGATGCGATCGCCACCCTGCTCGATGATCCGCGCCCCGAAATGCGCTTCTCGGCGATCTGGACCTTGTCCAACCTGGGCGCAGGCCATGCCGGCCGAATCGCACAGGGCCTGAGCGACCAAGACGAAGAAGTCCGCGTGCTCGCCCTCGAATGTTTGGGCGAGCTCGGCCCGACCGGTTACGCAGACTCGATGGCGGCTTTGCTCGAGGACCCCTCGGACGCGGTCCGCTTCGCCGCCGCTACAGCGCTCGCCGCCTTGGGTAATGGGAAAGGCGCTCCCACGTTGCGCGACGCTCTTGACCGGCCGGACCGGGCGTTCCCCGCCGCGATCGGACTCGGCGACCTCGGAGACCGCGATTCGTTGGACGCGCTCCAGTATCTCGCAACGCATCGGTGGCGCTCCCCGATCTTGCGAGCAGCCGCCGCGCGCGCCCTGGTCCTTCTCGGTGAGCCCGGTAGGCATCGAAGTGATCCGAAAGCTCGTTCGAAGCTGGCGCATCGAAGCACGGCAATACGCCGTACAACTCGTCGGAGAGTTAGGCCTCACGTCGCTGGTGCCGGACTTGGGCCGCGCGCTCCGAAGAAGCCGAAAAGCCGAACGACCCGTCTACGAAACCACACTCGAGCAGCTTGCGCCGAAAAGCGCCGAAGCGAAGACCTTGCTTGCTTCGCTCCGCTAGGCCAATCAAGCTGGTCAGCGGGCCCAACCGATGCTCTTCGACACCCATTGCCACCTGGACGACCCGCGCCTCCTCGAAGAGCTCGATGCCGTGCTCGATCGGGCAGACGACGCCGGCGTGAGGCGCATCACCGCCATCGGGTGCGCGAACGACCTCGCATCGGTGATGTCGGCCGTCGAGCTCGCGCGGAAGCATCCGGACCGAATCTCGGCCACGGTCGGAGTTCATCCGCACGACGCGAAACACCTCGACGACGAGCTCTGCGACGCCGTCCGCGACGCCGGCGCCGACCCCTCCGTCGTGGCCATCGGGGAGACGGGCCTCGACTTCCATTACGACCACTCCCCCCGCGCGGCCCAGGAAGAAGCGTTCCGAAAGCAGATCGCGATCGCCAAAGAGCTCGGGAAACCACTGGTCATTCACACGCGCTCGGCGCCGAAGCAGACACTGCAGATCCTCCGCGAGGAGCAGGCGAAGGACGTCGGCGGCATCATCCACTGCTTCAGCGAGGACGCCCCGTTCGCGTCAGCGGCACTCGATCTCGGTTTCGTTTCCTCGTTTAGTGGCATCGTGACCTTCAAGAAGGCGATCGCTGTCCAAGAGGCCGCCCTCAAGCAACCCGCCGACGCTCTTCTCATCGAGACGGATGCCCCCTATTTGGCTCCGATCCCCAGACGGGGAAAACTCAATGAACCCGCATATGTAGCGTACACAGCGGCCCGAATCGCAGAGCTCCGTGGGGTCGACCCCGAGGCCCTTGCCCAGACGACGTATGAAAACGCGGTTCGAATCTTCAAAATCCAAGAGTAACCGGGGCTTTCGGCGGCCGGCCGCATCCGCCTTGACTCCCCCCCTCGCCTCACTATCTTTGCGGCCCTTTTCCCGGGGAGAACACCTGTGAATACGAATCCCGGCCTCATCGGCACCAAGCTTGGCAATACACAAATCTTCCTCGACAGCGGGGAGGTCCGACGCGTCACTGCAATCAAGGCAGGGCCCTGCGTCGTGGTGGGCAAGCGCACCCCCGACAAAGACGGCTACGCCGCTCTGCAACTCGGCTTTGGCAGCCGCCGCGAAAAGCTGGTGAGCAAGCCTGAAGCCGGGCAGTTCAAGAAAGCCAGCGTCGAGCCACCACGAGTCGTTCGCGAGTTTCGCATCGAGGAGTCGCTCCTCGAGCGCTTCGAGGTGGGTCAGACTCTCGGCGTCGCCGACATCTTCCAAGACGGTCAGTTCGTCGACGTCTGCGGCACGAGCAAGGGTCGCGGATTCACGGGCGTCATGAGGCGTCACAATTTCTCCGGCGCTGGCACCGCCGGGCACGGTACGCACGAGTCCAAGCGTGGCGGCGGCTCGATCGGCATGGCCACGACGCCTGGCCGCACAGTTCGCGGTCAGAAGATGCCGGGCCAGCACGGCAACAAGAGGTCCACCATCCTCAACCTTCGCATCGTCAAGGTACTGCCCGACGAGAACATCGTCCTCGTGGACGGTGGTGTTCCGGGCTCGCGCAACGGCTTCGTTACGGTGAAAGGCTCCATCAAGAAGGTGACCGTGCCGCTCCCTGAACCTCCGGCCAAAGAAGAGCCGGCCGAGGCCGCGCCGGAAGCCACCGAAGAGGGCTAACTGCCTCCCCGCCGCAGCCAGGATCACCACGGACGCCGCGCGCGCCGCGAAGGCTATCCGGCTCGCTCGGTGTACAAGCTCGAGGAGATCGATCGGCGCATTGGTCTGTTCAAAAAGGGCCAGCGCGTTCTCGATCTCGGCGCGAGCCCCGGCTCCTGGACGCTCTACGCAGCGCAGCAAGTCGGCCCGAATGGGCGTGTGCTCGGCATCGATCTGAATGATCCCACCGTTGCGCTGCCACCTCAGGCCGAGATTCTCACCGTCGACGCCTTCGAGGTCGATCCCGACACCTTAGGGGGGCCGTTCGATCTCGTCATCAGCGACATGGCACCCAAGACGAGCGGGCAGCGGCACGCCGACCAGTACCGAAGCTACGAGCTCGTCATGCAAGCTTTGGAGCTGACGAAAGCGGTACTCAAACCCGGTGGCACATTCGTAGCCAAGATCTTCCAGGGCGCGGAGTTCGAGGACGCACGCAACTCGCTTCGCGAGGTATTCGCCAAAGTTCGGACCCTCCGCCCCAAGGCAACGCGCACCGAAAGCTACGAAGTGTTCTTCGTCGGTTTGGGCTTTCAACCGACTACTGGCTGAGCGCCTCGAGGCGGGCGCGCGCGCGGTCGGCGTACGGCCCGTCGGGGTCGAGCTTTGCGGCGCGCCTCAAGTGCGCGCGTGCCTTACCAAGCTGACCCTGCTTGGCAAGGATGGATCCGTACGCGTACTGCAGCGCGGGATCGAGCTCGTTTTGTCCTAAGGCGCGCCGCATGGTCGCCTCCGCAGCATCAATCTCGCCGGTGGCGTAGTAGGCCAACGCCAGTTCGGCGAGGAGCTCTGTGGGAGGCGGATCGGACGCTTGGCTCAACGCAGCACGCAGCACGGGGACGGCCTCCTCCGGCAAACCCGCGCGCCGTAGCCCCTCCCCGACTGGAATCGACAGCAGGACATCGCCACGAACCATTGGTCGCGCCGCTCGAAGCTGCTCCGCCGCGGCTTCGCGCCGGCCCATACCGAGAAGCATCATCGCGAGGTTGATCCGGGGGACCGGATCGTTCGCGAGACGATCGATCGTCGCGAGGTACTCGCGCTCGGCATCGGCCAACCTTCCCCGCTCTTCGTACGCGAGGGCGAGGTTGAATCGTGCAGCGGTGAGCTGCGCGTCCAAGGCCACCGCGCGCTCTAGCATCGTCGTCGCTTCGGGGAGCTTGCCGTCTTCGCGCAAGAGCACGCCCAGGTTGTTGAACGCCTCGGCGAAGTTCGGGTCCACCTCCGCCGAACGGCGATACGCTTTCTCCGCGGACACGAAGTCGTCGGAGGCCTCGTGGACGAGCCCCAGATCGAGCCACGCGCGCGCGTCGTCTGGATCGTCAGCGAGCGCTTGCTCGAAGACGTGTTTGGCTTCGCGAACCTTGCCTTCCGCCAACAGACGCTCGCCGCGCAGTACCTCAGGACTCGCCCGGGGGTGGCTTGCAACCTCGATGGGTGGAGGCTGGGAGGGGGCGCTCTGCGTAGAGCCGCACCCAGCGACGAGCGCAAAGAGGACCGGCCACCAAGGCAGGCGACTGCCCACCATGCTCAGGACGCCTCGGCGCGCGCGTGCAGAGCGAGGATGCGATCGTACAGCACGCGCTGCAGACGCTTCATCCGGTCGGCGTCGTCAATTTTCTTCCCATCCTCGTCCGAGACATAGAAGACGTCGGCCACGCTCTGCCCCTCCGTGTTTACCTTGGCCAACGCGATCGTCAGATCTAGTTCATGGAGTGTGCGCGCGATCTCGTGAAGGAGGCCCGCCCGATCTCGGGTGAAGACATCCAACACGGTATAGCGGGCGGACGCATTGTTATCGACACTGATGTGTGTGGCGACTTCGGGCCCCGGGCGTATGGACCACGGGGGTGGCGTACTGTGACGCGCGAGTAGGTCTTGAGCCGAAACGCGATTGGTCAGCCGGTGGACGATATCCTCTCGCAGGGCTTCGGCGAGCCTCGCCGGCAGCGGCGTGTCGTCGCCGATCTTCACCCAAAATACATCGAACACCTCGTCTCCGGATTTTCGCCGGCGGGTGTAGAGCTGCGCAGTGAGAACCGAAAGGTCGTGCGCAGCAAACACCGCGGTGAGGTCTGCGAGTAGGCCGGACCGATCGCCTGACACGACCACGACCTCCTCGACGTCCTCGCTCGGCCCCGGGCCTACCCGGACGGTCGCGATGCCGTCGATGCGATCGCGCGAGATGCGGGCATGCCGGCGCACCACGTCGACGGGATTGGCGAGGAAGTAGCGATCGGGCATCTCGTCGATGAAGCTTTGGAGATCTTCCTGTCCGGCGTCGCCCGCAAACCCGACGATCGCCTGCAGCTTCACCTCCAGAACCCGATTCTCGGTTTGCGCGGGAACGCTCCCGGCTTCGAGCTGCGCGAGGGTCGCGAGGTACAGGTCCTCGAGCGCACGCGCTTTCCACGAGGTCATGGCCTTTGGATTCACCGTCGAGATGACCGCGACGGTACACAGGAACAGATCGCGAAGGCGCTCGGGCGTTTCGACCAGCTTCACGACCTCGTTCAGACCTTGGGGGTCATGAATGTCGCGCTGCATGGCCCAACGGTACAGCGATTTTTGCTCACGGACGAGCCACCCCACGTGCTGCGCATCGATTGCTGTGAGGCCCAGCCGGAGGGCCACACTCTCGGCAAAGCGGGCGCCGGCCTCTTCCTGATTGCGTCCACGGGTCCGGCCGAGGGAATGCAACAGCACTGCCAAGAACAACGGAAGTCGCCTCGGGGCCTCGACGGCGAGCCTAGCGGACAGTGAACGCCCTCGGGCGTCACCTCGGGTGAGCTCCTGGAGGCGCTCGAGCGCTTTGATGGCGTGGATGTCAGCCGTGTAGACGTGAAACACGTCGTGGTAGACGCGGCCGACGAGCGGCTCGAACTCCGGGACCATCGCGGAAACCAGACCGACCTCGTGCAACTCGGCGATCGTCGATCCGCTTCGGAACGGGGACTCTTCGATCTTCTTCAGCAGATCCAAAAAGAGCTGAGTCGCCTCCTCGGAGTCCTGCAATCGCAGCCGCCATCGTTTGTCGGGCGCGATGCGAGCAATGGCGTCCAACGCCGAGTAATCAGGCCGTTTCTGATGGCGCAGAGCTTGGCGATAGAACCGAAACGCGAGCGCGGGATCGGCTTCGAGCCGCCGCGGGTTCTCTAGGGTGATGGTGCCGTCCGCCAAAACGATCCCGTGCGCCAATTTGCGAAAGGTGGTGGCCCGCGTTCTGTCGCGCGGACGTGCGCGCTCGAGCATGCGCTCCGCCGTGAGCGCTACGATGCGAGCGTGGCGGTAGTAGGCCTGCATGAACTGCTCGACCCCGAGGGTCACCCCATCGACGAAGCCCAGCTCCTGCGCAATGTCTTCCTGGTCGCCAAACGTCAGGCGGTCCTGTTGGCGGCCGGCGCGCAGATGAAGAAGGTTCCGGACACGCCAGAGCATCTCGCGAGCGTCTTCGATCTCACGGACCTCACGCGCCAGTAGCGCTCCCGTTCGCACGTAATCCTGCTCGGCCCGCGCCCCCCAACGAGCCCGCGCAGCCCATTCCGCCACGTCCAAGTCCCGCAGCCCGCCGCGCCCCTGCTTCACGTCGGGCTCGAGCAGATAGAGGCTTCCCCCGAAACGGCGGTGACGGGTACCCGTGTCTTGCTCGAGCGCGCCGAGAAAATCGACCAAGTGCGGTTCGAAGACCTGTTCGCGCGCGCCCCGTTCGAGCTCGTCGAGCAGCGATCCGCTCCCGGCGATGCGCCGGACATCGATCAGTGTCGTGGCGGTACGGATGTCTTCGCGCGCCAAGGTCAGCATCTCGTCGATGCTTCGAACGGCATGTCCGATGTCCACCCCGAGATCCCATAGTGGATACAGCAAGCCCTCGGCCAGGGCGGCGACGAACGGGTCTTCGGAATCATCGCACAGGAACACGACGTCCACGTCGCTGTTCAGGCCGAGCGTCAACCGGCCGTAGCCCCCAACGGCAACCAGCGCGACGCGCCCCCGAGGTGCGCGGCCGAGCGCCCGGCTCGCCGCGTCTGCAGCGCAATACAGGGCGCTCAACAACCCGTCGAGAGCTCGCGCATGCGAGTAGGCCGTGGCGACGCCCGGGTCTCCACGGCGCACCGCGTCCTCGAACGCTCGGCGGTATCCACCGAGGTACCCGCTACAGGTCTTTCCGAGCGAAGGTGCGAGTCCACCTAGATCGACGACCGGACTGGATCCATTCGACAACGGTCAGCGAGTATGACCGTCCGTCCGGCGCCGGGCAACCTATCCACCTACCGGGCCAGAAGGTACGAAGCAATGCCGGACGCTATGCCGTCGGCGAGGGCGCGACGATAGCTGGCGCGGGTCAGCGCGCGCGCTTCGGGCTCGTACGTCACAAAGGACGCCTCCACGAGAACCGAAGGCATACGGGCACCCACCAACACGTAAAACATGGCACGCCGCACGCCACGATTCGCGAGCTTTGGGAGAACCGAGCGGCCGCGCCGCAAAGTGTGGCGTTGGATCTTTCCCGCCAGCGTCAAAGATCCCTCCGCCTGGGTCCGCCGATGATACTTGGCGAGTAGACTCTGGATTCCTGTCACTTCCGCCACGCGCGTGCCGTTCTCGCGCGCGGCGAGTCGGAGCGCTTGCCGGTTGTTCGTCGTATCGAGCACGAAGGTGGTAACGCCGCCTTTTCGTACAGGCTCGGAGTTCGCGTTCAAATGAATCGACACGAACGCGTCCGCCTCCATCGCGTTGGCCAGCGCGCAGCGTTCTTCGAGGGACAGGTCCACGTCAGTCGAGCGGGTGAGCATGACGCGTGTGCGGGGCATGATCGCGCGCAGGCGTTTCGCGGTAAGCTCGGCCAAATCGAGCGCCACCTCCGACTCGACGAGCCCGTGCCGGTCGTTCGCCGCGCCCGGCTCACGACCCCCGTGACCCGGGTCCAACACGACGAGGGGTCTGCGATTGTGCCGCCGGCGGCCGCCTGCGCTGACATCGACGACAATGCGATAGGGGTCTGTCAGATAGAAGACCCGGCCAGTCGCACCTGGGCGTAGGTCCAATACGACCCGCGGATTGGGAGTCGCAAGCCGTACCCGCTGCAACCCACCCCTGTTAACGGCCTGGGACACGCGAACCGAGTCGCCCCACTCGACATCCTCGAGCTCGATGGCAACGCGAGCTGGCAGAATTCCTTGGGCCGGCAGCTGCTCCTGGTGAAACAGCGGAGCCCCTTCGAATAGCAGAACCACGCGAGTGCCCGCCGCATCCGCGGCGCCGGCGCCATACACGTCGATGCGAACCAACCGGGCTTTGTCCCGAGCAGGCTTGGCCGGCTCGGCAAGCTCGGCAAACTCGGGAAGCGGCTCTGGGAGCGCCCCGTCGGGCTTGGGGGAGGAGTCTCCCGGGCAGCCTACGACGACTAGCAGCAGCCCGATCAGACAAAGTATCGATGTGTTTGTCCCGCCCCGAATGCACGCGTGTTTACGCGACCGCCCGGCGATGGTCAACGGGGCGTCGCTCGTTGACCCGCCCCCAGCGATGGCCTAGCTTCGGCGGCATGGCGGGCCTGACCTATCGCGACGCCGGCGTCGACATCGAAGCCGGCGAGCAGCTCGTCGAGCGGATCAAACCGCTCGCGCGCGCCACCCGCTCCGAGCACGTCCTCGGATCGATCGGAGGCTTCGCAGGCCTTTGTTCGGTCCCGGGCGACATCGAGGACCCAGTGCTCGTGTCGGGCACGGACGGCGTGGGGACGAAGTTGAAGCTGGCCTTCGAGCTCGGTCGCCACGACACCATCGGCATAGACCTCGTCGCGATGTGCATCAACGACATCATCACGGTGGGCGCTCGCCCGTTGTTCTTCCTGGACTACTTCGCCACCTCGAAGCTCGACGTCGATCAAGGCGAGGCGGTCGTGAAGGGCATCGCCGAAGGGTGCCGACAATCGCAGTGCGCTCTTCTCGGAGGCGAGACGGCCGAGTTGCCCGGCTTCTACGCCACGGGGGAATACGACTTGGCCGGCTTTGCGGTGGGCGTCGTTGGCCGCAAGCACCTCATCGACGGCAAGGCGGTGCAACTCGGCGATCGAGTCGTGGGAATCGCTTCTTCAGGGTTGCACTCCAACGGCTTCTCGCTGGCCCGGCGCGTGCTCTTCGGGGGCGATGCCCCGCTCCGGCTCGGCGATGCATTCCCGTCCGGAGGGACTCTCGGCGACACCCTACTCCGTCCCACCAGAATCTACGTCAAGGCCGCCCAAATCGCGCTCGAGCACGAGGTCCACGCCATGTGTCACATCACGGGCGGAGGCCTGCCCGAGAACCTCCCGCGGACCACACCGGAAGGTCTAGGCATTGCGGTCGACCTGCACTCTTGGACGCCCGACCCGATCTTCTCGTTGATCCAGGAGCGAGGGGGTGTCGCGGACTCGGAAATGCGGCGCACGTTCAACATGGGCGTCGGGTTTACGATGGTCGTGGCCCCAGAGCGCGCGGCAGGCTTGGTGGAGGCCCTCAACGCCGGTGGCGAACACGCCTTCGTCATGGGCGAGGTCACCAGCCACGAGGGTGTTTCGTTCTCGGCGTAGAGCCCGTCATGGACGTAGTGGTTCTCGTTTCTGGTCGCGGCTCCAACTTGAGAGCAATCTGCACCGCGATCGATGCGGGCGAATGCGACGCAACGATCGTGGGAGTCGTGTCGGATCGAAAAAGCGCCGGAGCCTTGGAGTTCGCGGCGGGGCGGGGCATCCCAACCCGGACGGTCGCGCTGCGCAAGGGCGACGACCGCGACTCATGGAACGAGTCACTTGCCGAAGAGGTCGCCGCGCTCGAACCCGACCTGGTCGTCTTGGCGGGGTTCATGCGTGTGCTCGGCCCTCCATTGCTGCAACGGTTTCCGGGTCGCATCATCAATGTCCATCCCGCCCTGCTCCCCTCGTTCCCCGGGCACAACGGGCCGCAAGATGCGCTCGACGGTGGCGTCCGTATCAGCGGGTGCACGGTGCACATCGTCGATGCCGGAGTCGACACGGGGCCGATTCTCGCGCAGGCCCCAGTGCCCGTGCTCACCGAGGATACGGCCGATACCCTTCACGCTCGCATCCAAGTTCAAGAGCACCAATTGCTGCCTCGCGTGATTCACCAGATCGCTATCGGCGCAATCACGCTCGACCCATTGACCCGTGCCCACTAGCTTCTACGACGTCATCGTCCTGGGCACCTACCTCGAGCCTCTCCTATGCGCGGCGCTGCTGGCGCGCGAAGGTCTGCGGGTCCTGGTACTCGGCCAGGGCGCGCCCGACCCGTCCTACACGTTGGCTGGCGTGGAAGTCGAGCCACACGCCCTGACGATCACGGGCGCACAGAGTCCGATCGTTCGGAACACGTTGGACGAGCTGGCGCTCAGACAAGACCTCCGTCAGCGCATGACTGATCGCCGCAGCGTATTTCAACTGCTCTTGCCAGAGCACCGGATCAATCTTCACCCGGAGCCGGACACGTGGCTCTCGGAGCTGGCCCGCGAGCTCCCGGACGTGAGACGCCAGGCGGCGGACATCACTCGCACTCTTGGCGAGGTGCGCGTGGAGCTCGACGCGACCATCGATCGGCGACTGATCTGGCCTCCCGAGACCTTCCTCGAACGCCAGCAGTTCTCACTGGCGACGACGGGGCAACGCTACGACCGGCAGGGACAAGGTTGGACATCTTGGAACCAACTCGCGATGAGGCACCCATTGCGCAACGCTTTCGCAGCGGTCCTTCCTCATGTCTCGGGATTGCTCCCTGCGCAGCATTCGGATGCCACCAGGGCGCGACTGCACGGTCACCTGCTTTCGGGCGTGACCGAGTTGACTGGCGGCTGGACGTGGTTTCGCGAGGCACTATTTGCCCGGATTCGATCTTGGGGAAGTGATGTCAGGCCGAAAGAACGCGCAGACTCACTTCGGCACGAAGGCCGCAACGGCCACACAATTCGCCTCGGGCGGACCGACGAAGAGATCGGGTGCTCCCAGATCGTCCACGGCACGCCGATCGGTGAGCTTTCGCAGCTGCTGCCGGAGCGCGCGCCGATGACCTCGATGTTCGAGCGGGTGGGTGAGCCGCGCTCGCGCGCATACCGAAGCTCGGTTCACCTCCTCGTCGGCAAACATGGCGTTCCGAGTGCCCTCGAACCTCTTGCCCTCTTGTGTACGAGCGCGACGACGGACGAGAAGGCGTTCTTGCTACGAAGCCACGATGTCGACCAGGACCGCGTCCTACTCACAGCGGACCAGCTGATCGAAGGGCATCTGGTCGACACGGGTTCGTCACCATTGCGCTTCGTGCGCGAGGAAGCGCTGGGTGCGATGCGCAGCATCGTTCCGTTCCTCGACGACCACGCGATCTGGATCGACAGCCCCCACGACGGCTTGCCTCCGCAAGCGCTTCGTGACGATACCGAACTCCCGTGCAGTGATCCTTGGGCCCGAGGTCCCCACACGATGAAAGCCATCTACGAGTACCCGACACAAAGAGCCCTCGGCGTATGTGGGCTGCCCACACGCACCCCCGTACGGGGAGTGTTCCTCTGCAACGAACAGGTGGCGCCCGGCCTCGGATTCGAGGGTTCGTTCCTGACCGCGACATCCGTCGCCAAGATCATCGGGTCGCAGTACCGAAGACAAGACTGGTTGCGCAGAGGCCCATGGGCGCGGCGCAGCGTTTAGGGCACATCGCTTGGCGCTCTGGTATGCTTTAGCGCATGGCAGCACCTCAGGAGGCACCTACACTCACCCTGCGACAGTTGCTCCGGCTCATGGTCGAGCGCGGCGCTTCCGACTTGCACATCACCACAGGCTCGCCGCCACAGCTACGTATCGATGGCTCCCTCGTGCCGCTTCGCACGCCACCCCTCAAGCCGCGCGAAACCAAAGCGCTTTGCTACGAGGTCATGACGGACGACCAGCGTTTGCGCTTCGAGAAGGGCCATGAGATCGACTTCTCCTTCGGCGTGAAGTCACTGTCGCGTTTCCGATCGAACGTCTTCCTGCAGCGAGGCGCCGTGTCCGGTGCGTTCCGCGCGATCCCTTTCGAGATTCGGCCTCTGAAAGACCTCGGCATGCCGCCCGTCGTCGAAGAGTTGTGCGAGAGACCACGCGGGTTGGTTTTGGTTACCGGCCCGACGGGCTCTGGCAAATCGACCACCCTTGCCTCGATGATCGACAAGATCAACACCGAGCACCGTCACCACATCGTAACGGTCGAGGATCCCATCGAGTTCCTTCACTCGAACAAGCTTTGCCTAGTCAATCAACGAGAAGTGGGCTCCGACACCTCGAGCTTCAAGGACGCGCTCAAGTATGCTCTTCGTCAGGACCCCGACGTAGTTCTCATCGGCGAGATGCGAGATCTCGAGACCATCGAGGCCGCTCTGACCATTTCTGAAACGGGCCACCTGGTGTTTGCGACGCTCCACACCAACACGGCTTCACAATCGATCAACCGTATCATCGACGTGTTCCCGGCTGGGCAACAGAGTCAGATCCGAGCGCAGTTGTCGTTCGTGCTTCAGGGAGTACTGAGTCAGATGCTGCTGCCCCGCGCCGATGGACCGGGCCGCGTGATGGTCTGTGAGGCGCTCGTTCCGAACGCTGCCATTCGCAACCTCATTCGCGAGGACAAGGTCCATCAGATGTACGGCATCATGCAGACCGGCCAGGAAACATCGGGCATGCAGACGATGAATCAGTCGCTCCTGCACATGGTTGCCCACGGCGCTCTCGATCGGGAGCTGGCGGAGATTCGGTCGCCCGAGCCCGACGAATTCAGGCAAATGCTGATTCATTTAGACCAAAAGGGTTATCAGCAAGCGATTCGCGGCAGCGGCTGATTCGGCTTCCCGGCGGATTCTTACTAGTGTTAAGGGCGGGATGAGGTGATGGGAACCACAGCCAAAAGCCAGCGGTGGGCACGCACGCTCGCCTTCGCGCTGTGCTTGTTATTTTCCGCTGTTGCCGCAGCTCAAGATTCCAAGCCAGCAGGGTCGAGCTTCTCCGTCGAGGATCGCGCAGAGGCGGCCGAGGCGTATGACCGAGGCACGTCTGCGTATCTGTCAGAGAGCTACGAACTCGCAGCACACTGGTTCGAGCGAGCGTATCGCTTGGTTCCGACGTCCACCGCGCTGCTCCAAGCCGTGCGTGCACACCACAAGGCGGGCAACTCGATTCAAGCAGCCAACCTCGCACTACGACTTCGGGACGAGTATCCCTCGGACGTGCGGTCGAAGCAGATCGCCGAGGCGGTCATCGAAGCCGTGCAACCGGCGAACGTGCTGATCGAGGCCCGCTGTGAGAAGGCATGTACGCTCGAGCTCGACGGCGCCCTGATCGAACATCCAACGTTCTTCGCGACGCCCGATGTGGAACACTCCCTCAAGGTGGCTTTCGACAACGGCGAAACCTCGACCCCCGTGCAAGGCGCGGCAGGAACCGTCAAGACCGTAACGCTGGCCGCACCCGCAGCCCCGTCCGCTCCGCCAGTCCCACGATGGGCGTTCTTCTCTTCGCTGGGGGCGACCGTTGCGTTGGGCGCGGTCGCGGCATGGTCGGGGATCGACGCCAACAAAGGCGTGAGCGCGTACGAATCCGCTGCCCGAAGCGCCAGCTCGCCGGGCATCAACAACGGCACATCGCCGACTCCCCAACAGCAAGCTCAGGCACTGCTCGAAGAGGGCCGGCAAAAAGAACGACGGACGAATATTCTCATTGGCGTCACGGCTGCAATGGCCGCAACGACGGCCGTCCTGGGGGTCTTCACCAACTGGAAGGGCGAGGCTCGCGACGCCACCTCCAAGCGCGTCGAGCCTGCGATCGGAGTGAGCACGAAGGGCGGCACCTTGATGCTCAAGGGACGCTTCTGATGAGTCCGAGCGCCAGTCTGGCGGGAGGCGGCCGGATGTCCCGACCGATGGCGGGGCGCCAGCTAGGTCGCTACGAGATCCTGACGCAGCTGGCTTCAGGCGGAATGGCTTCGGTGTACATCGCCCGGGCGCAAGGGGTCGCGGGCTTCGAGAGACTCGTCGCGATCAAGGTATTGCATCCTCATCTTGCCTACGAGCAGGAGTTCATCTCCATGTTCCTCGACGAGGCACGCCTCGCCGCCAGGATCCGTCACATGAACGTCGTGCCGACGCTAGACATCAGCGACAGCCCAGGCGACGGCTACTTCCTCGTCATGGAGTACATCGAGGGCGACCACCTCGGCGCCCTTCTCGGTCGAGCGGCCAAGAACGGCGACAGGCTGCCGCGGCCGTTCGTCTGTCGCGTACTGGTGGATACGCTTCAGGGGCTCGCAGCGGCGCACCGCCTCACCGATGAGCATGGAAAGCCACTGAAGCTCGTTCACCGCGACGTCTCGCCGCACAACATCCTCATCGGAACCGACGGCATCGCTAGACTAACCGACTTCGGCGTTGCGAAAGCCGACGTTCGCATGGCGTCGACGCGCGCGGGTCAGTTCAAGGGCAAGCTCTCGTACATGGCGCCGGAGCAAGCATCCTCGAGCGAAACCGACCAACGGTCCGATCTCTTCAGCCTTGGCATCATCCTCTGGGAGTCGTTGACCGGAAGACGACTTTTCAAAGGCGAATCCAATGCAGCCACGCTCAACAAGCTGCTCAATGGCACCATCGTCCGCCCGTCCGAGCTCTGGCCGGAGCTCGAGCCGTTCGACGACATCGTGATGAAGGCTTTGAGCCGCAACCCAAGCGATCGATTCCAAACCGCCGACGCGTTCGGCGAGGCGCTCGAGGACGTGGCCGGGAGCACGGGACTGGCCAAGACACGCGACGTCGCTGAAGTGGTTCGCTCGTTGAACGCTGAAAAGCTGCAGGATGAGCGTCAGCGCGTACGGGACTCCATCGAGGTCCTTGGTCGCGCCGAGATTGCGGCATCGAAAGTGCCGATGCCCCGTGAAGGCGTGCCACAGGGCAGCGAGACCGACCATCGAGACGGGGACACCGGCTCGCATGTGCACGGGAGTGTCTCGGGGATCCTCAGCGACGGCACACCGGTCGTGGTTCGGAGCGCCGCGGCGGACTCCAACGCGCTGAAGTGGTCCGTGATGGCTCTTGCAGTCGTCGTATTCTTGTACGCCGGCTTCCTGGTGTGGCAGCTCACGCGGCCCCCGGCACCCCGCGAGCCTGTGGAGCCGAGGAGCCCGAGTGTGGAGGTCGAGCAGTCGACCCCCGCCGCGCGACCGGAGCCCACAGCTACCGATCCGGTCCACGTTGAAGAAGCCCAGAAGGCACCGGAACGCAAGAGCAGGTCCGCATCGCCGCGCCCTCACCGACGACGGGCACGCCCGATGGCTCCGAGTGCCGCCGAGCCCGCCCAGGAGCCGGTAAAGCCCGCAAAGAAGCCGGCGCGAGCGAAATCGCGCCCCCCTCCGCAGCCCGACCCGGTCGGCATCGACATTCAGAACCCCTACCGGAACTAGTCGGGCCCGGTGGCAGCCACAACGGAATTACGCCTCGCTTTTGACCAGGCGATCCCAAATCGGCTAGGGTTTTGAGAGACCCAGAGGGGATCGGGCGGAGAATTCATGGCCGAGTGGGTATACGAAGCGCGCACACGTGCGGGCGAAGTTCAAACAGGAATCATCGAGGCGGACAGCAAGGAAGCGGTGCAGTCCAGGCTGCGCGCGCGGCAGCTCAACCCGGTCAAGATCAAGAAAAAGGGACGCGAGCTCAAGCTGTCCTTTGGTACCGGCGTCACGCCCAAAGAGCTGGTCGTGTTCACACGCCAGTTCGCGACGATGATCGATGCGGGTCTGCCCCTCGTTCAGTGCCTAGACATCCTGTCGAGCCGCGGGGACAACAAGGCCCTCAACGCGATACTCAAGGACGTGAAGGAATACGTCGAGCAGGGTGGCACGTTTTCGGAGGGTCTGGGCAAGCATCCCAAGCTCTTTGACGAACTCTTCGTCAACCTGGTTCGCGCCGGTGAGATGGGCGGTATCCTCGACACCATTCTCAATCGGCTTGCCGGTTACATCGAGAAGCGCGTCAAGCTCGCCCGACAGGTCCGCGGGCGCGATGGTGTACCCAGTCGCCATCTTTTTCGTGGCGATCATCGTCGTGGTGGTCATGCTCGCGTGGGTCATTCCCAGCTTCAAGACCATGTTCTCCGAGTTCGGAGGTGAAGACGGTCTGCCTGCGCTGACACAATTCGTCATCGCGGCGTCGGAAGGCTTCCTCAACAACGTTCACTGGATCTTCTTGGGTACGGGCGCGTTCGTCTTCACCATCAGGTGGATCTATCGGCAGCCGGTGGGCAAGCACTTCTTCCATAGAACATTGCTGGTTCTTCCAATTCTCGGGCCCGTGATGCGCAAGATCTCCGTCGCGCGCTTCACGCGGACGCTGGGGACCCTTCTCTCTGCTGGTGTTCCGATCCTCGATGCACTCGACGTCGTGAAGAAATCGGCCGGCAATGTGGTCGTCGAGATGGCGATTCAGGAGACCTCGAATAAGATCCGCGAGGGCCGCACGATGGCCGAGCCGCTCATGGAAACCAACGTATTCCCTCCGATGGTCGTGCAGATGATCGGCGTCGGCGAGCAGACCGGTGCGCTCGACACCATGCTCAACAAGATCGCAGACTTCTATGAAGACGAGGTTGATATTGCGGTCGCTGCCCTCACCTCCCTGCTCGAACCGTTGATGATGGTGTTCATCGGCGGCATCGTCGGTACGATCCTCATATCGATGTACCTGCCGATCTTCTCGATCGCCGGTAAAGTCAACGCGGAGTGATTCAGCCGGGAGAGAGCCCCACCAGACAGCGCGAGGACCCGAATCCGCACCGACGGTTACAGTGGGTTCTCGGCGCTCGGCTCATCATCGCCACCGTTCTGCTGGGGACCACGATGTACCTGGCGCTCGACGCGATTCGGTACGGCCGCTTCACGCCCACGTTCCTGCTGATCCTCATCTCCACGATCTACGGCTCGTCGATCCTGTTCGGCGTTTGGCTGCTGCGCGGTCGGCAGGAGACCCAGGTCGCGGTCGCGATCACGACCTTGGACGTACTGCTGATCACGGGGCTCGTTTATCTCACCGGTGGCGCCGGCAGTATCTTCTCATTCCTTTACGGTGCCCAGATCCTCACTGCCGCCCTCACCCTCGGGACGAGCGCGGCGTACTACACGGCGGCCGCTAGCCTCGCTTGCTACTTCCTGCAGGGGCTCGCGCTCAACGTCGGCTGGTTGCCACCGCCGCCGGATCAGCCGCTCAGCCAGTACATACTCAGCTCGCGGGATTTCCAACTAGCCCTGGTCTCCAACATGGTCGGGATCGCGGCCGTCGCTCTGCTGGCGACCAACCTGGCCCGACGCGCCCAGGTGGCAGGCGTCCAGCTCGTCGAGGCTCAGCAGAGCGCAGCGCGACTGGTGCGGCTCAACGACGATATCGTCCGGTCGATTGCGTCTGGCCTCATCACATCGGACGACGATGGGCGCATCCTCGGCGTCAACCGGGCGGCACGGGACATCCTTCGGGACCGCGCGGGAACGCTCCTGGGCGAGCCCCTGTCCAAGGTGCTACCCGGCTACGGCGCCCAGCGCTTGAGCGACCCACCGAAACGCGACGATGCGACGGGAAGACGCGCCGACGGGACCGAGTTCCCAATGGGCTACACCCTCAGCGCTCTGCTGGATGCAGACGGAACTCCGTCCGGCTTGCTGCTCGCGTTTCAAGATCTCACCGAGATCCGAACGCTCCGAGACCAAGCGGTGGCAGCGCAACGGCTGGCTGCGCTCGGACAACTCGCCACGGGGCTCGCACACGAGATTCGAAATCCGCTGAGCTCGATCTCTGGCTCCGTCGAGATGGTCCGAGATGGAAACGCGCTGGGCGCAGAAGACAACCGACTGCTGGGCATCGTCATCTCCGAAGTCGAGCGATTGAACTCGTTGGTGACGACCATGCTGCAAGTCGGGCGTCCAAGTCACATCGTGAAGGAGCCGTTCGACCTTCGCGCGGTTGCGAGCGAAGTGGTCGCAGTGGCGCGCGCCGAGGCAACGGCGAGCAATCGGCTTCAAATCGACGAAGTCGGACCGGACGCGCCGGTCATCGTCACCGCTGACGCCGACCGGATACGTCAGGTCGTTTGGAATCTCGTCCGGAACGCCGTGCAGGCGTCACCTCATCGCGGCAAGGTCGAAGTCCGCACCGGGCGCGACCAAGAGGGCCGCAGCTTTCTCGAAGTCGCAGACGAGGGCAGCGGCATCGGCGCAGCTCACAGAGAGCGGCTCTTCGACATGTTCTATTCGGGTCGAAGTCATGGCGTCGGGCTCGGGCTCGGGCTCGCGCTGGTAAAGCAGATCGTCGACCAGCACCAGGGGCGAATCGAGATTATCGATCGTGACGGCGCGGGCACCTGCTTCAGGGTCACGCTTCCACGGCAGGAAGAGTTGGTTAAATCGAGCGCAAGAGCTCAGCCAGCTGAGCGCCTGGGTCCTCGGACCGCATGAGCCCTTCGCCGATCAAGACGGCGTCCGACCGCCCCTGAGCAACATCGCGCAGGTCGTCCGCCGATCGCACGCCGCTCATGAACACCGCGAGGCACTCCGTAGGGATTCGCGCAACGCATGCCTGCGCCGAGACCTTGTCGACCCGAAAGGTACTCAGGTCCCGCGCGTTGACGCCCACGATGGTCGACCCGGCGGCGACCGCACGATCGACCTCATCTGCGTTCGCGGCCTCCACGACAGGCTCCATCCCGAGCGAGCGAGTTTCCCCGATTAGCGCGCGGAGCTGAGAGTCTTCGAGAGCGCGCACCAGCAGCAGGACGAGTGCGGCGCCGACGTCATACGCCAGGTCGACCTGAATCGGGTCGAGAACGAACCCCTTGTACAGCACGGGAATGCTGAGCGCTCTTGCGACGCGGCGCACCAGGAGCGGTGAACCGCCGAAGCCTGGTCCATCGGCCAGAACACTGACGGCCGATGCACCACCACGCTCGTACCCCTGGGCGACTCGGACGCCTTCGCCGGGGCTCCAACGTCGGATCTCGCCGGCGCTCGGACTTCGGAACTTCACTTCGGCAATGACAGCCGGTGCCTCGCCGGCCGTACGGCGCAACGCTTGGATGCCTCGCTTGCCCCGCTCGGGTTGGGGAGGCCGTTCGACGGGTCGCATCGCAGCCACATGCCGGCGGCGACGCGCATTTTCGCCTCGTTTGCGCTCGAGAATCGCAGAGAGGTAGTCGGTCATGACGCTCGCGTGAATTGCGCCCATCGCTCCAATGTTGCCATGGCCGCGCCGCTGTCGACCGCCTCGACAGCCCGCTCTGTAGCCGCTCTCGGATCGCTTGCGACCCCGGCAACGCATAGAGCCGCGGCAGCGTTGAGCAGAACGGCGACGCGCGCCGCGCCCTGCTCTGCACCGAGCACGCTGCGAATGATCTCGGCGTTGCGAGGGGCGTCCCCGCCTCGAAGCGCTTCGAGCGGCACCTCGCAGAGGCCGAAGTCGGAGGGCAGCACTTCAAACATGCTGACTTTGCCGTTCCGTAACTGGGCCACCGTCGTGGGTCCGGAGGCGGAGACCTCGTCGAGCCCGTCTCGGCCGTGAACCACCCAGGCGGCCGTCAGTCCAAGAGACCCGAGCGCCTGCGCCAGCTGCTCGACCCGCGAGGAGTCGTAGACGCCCACCACCTGATGGGTCGCCGAGGCAGGATTCGCCAACGGTCCCAGCAAGTTGAACAGCGTCCGAATGCCGAGCTCCCGGCGCACCGGCGCGGCGTGCCGCATGGCAGCGTGATGGCTTGGCGCGAATAAAAAGCCGATCCCAACCTGCTCGATGCATTGCTGAGCTCGCTCCGGCGTGAGGTCGATGCGCACGCCCAAAGCTTCCAGGACATCGGCGCTCCCCGCCTGCGACGAAACGGCGCGATTGCCGTGCTTTGCCACATGCACCCCACACGCCGCGGTCACGATCGCCGCGGCAGTCGAGATGTTGAACGTGTTCAGACCATCGCCACCGGTCCCGCAGGTATCGATCAGCGGGCCGTCGACCTTCGGTTGAATCGTTTCGCAATGCTTTCGAAGGGCTCTTGCGGCCGCCGCGATCTCGTCCGCCGACTCGCCCTTCATTCGAAGAGCCACGACGAACGCGGCGATTTGAGCACCCGACGCTTCACCACCGAGGATGGCATCCATCGCGGCTTCGACGTCGGCGGAAGACAAATCATGCCCCGCAACGACCTCTTTGATCGCATCCGAGATCACGGCGCGTTACCCGTCCGAAGAGTGGAGAGCCAATTGCGTATGAGCTCGTGACCGTGTTCGGTCAGAAAGGACTCGGGGTGGAACTGCACGCCTTCGATGGGAAGCGTGGTGTGCCGAAGCCCCATGACTTCGCCTTGGTCCGTCCACGCGGTGACCTCGAGCTCGTCGGGAATCGTGTCGCGATCGACGATCAGCGAGTGGTAGCGCGTCGCGGTCAACGGGCTTGGCAGGCTTTGGAACACCCCGCGACCCTCGTGAAGGATCTCGGAGGTGCGACCGTGCATGAGGCGCTCCGCCCGTACCACCGACGCTCCGAAGTGCTGACCAATACTCTGGTGACCGAGGCATACGCCGAAGATCGGAGTCTCCGCGCCGAGCTTCGCGATGACATCCAGGCTGATCCCGGCTTCTTCCGGCCTTCCAGGACCAGGGCTAATCAACACGCCCGCGGGCGCGATCTCACGGATGTCGTCCACGCTCACCGCATCGTTGCGCTCGACCACGACCTCGGCCCCGAGCTCGCCCAAGTACTGCACGAGGTTGTAGGTAAAGGAGTCGTAGTTGTCGATCACCACAATCATTGGTTTCGATCGCTAGCGGCTCACGCGCAGCACGTCAACCAGCCCCTGCTGGAAGCGCTTCGTACCCACGCTCCCTGAAAAACTTCTCCAGCCGCAAGTTGACCATCTCGGGATATTCCAGCGCGGCGTAGTGTGTCGCCCCCGGGAGCAGCATGATCTCCGATCCGCGAGTTCGGCGAGCCATCCGCTCGGCGGCCGACCTCGGCGTGAAGACGTCTCGCGAACCCGCGATAATCAACGTGGGCACATCGATGAGCGGCAGAAGGTCCCAACCGTCGTGCTCCCCCATCTGCTCTAGGAGACGGATCAGCGCGTCCATGTCGACCATGCGAAGCTTGGCGACGAGCTCTGCAACGACCTGCTCATCGAGCGTGCGCGCCGCCAGGCCGATCCGCTTCACCCACTCGCCCGGGTCGGGAAGACGGGTCACCTGTCGCACCACGGCCTCGATCGTCCCGGGCATCGAGCGAAGGCCGCGCAGGAAAGGGGGCAGCAATCGCCCCACCAGGCTGAAGTTGAAGACGTAGTCCCATGGTCGGCCGGGCAGGCCGTTGAGCATCGCGAGCGAGGCCACCTGCTCCGGCGCGGCCCGAAACATCTCGAGGCCGACCTGAACACCCATCGACCATCCGACGATGGCGGCTCGGTCGGCGCCCTCATGCCTGAGGAGGTGCAGGCCGTCCCGGGCGTGATCGACGATCGCCATCGCATCGGGGTCCGCCGGGAGCGAGGAGCCGTAAAGACCCCGATAGTCCCAGGAAAGGAGGCGATAGCGGTCCCGAAAGTACTGAATTTGGTGGCTCCACGCCTCCCAGCTGCCTCCCAGGCCATTGCAGAGCAGAATCGTCCGCCCCTGGCCCACCGCTTGATAGGCGATTTCAGTGCCATCAAATGACACAAAGCGGCGTTCTTCTACGGGGGGTGGCATCATGATGAGGGGCCTAGCCTATCAGGGGTGGGATGTGGACGCTCGCCTTGACAAGATCGGTCTCGCACGGATAAATTTGAGGAAGCTGAAATGTCAGACCAACTCCAAAAATCCAAGAAAGTCCGAGATATCCGCGAGCGCCTCGGCAGAAACACCGCGGCGCCGCCGCCAACCGGCGTCGAACAGGGGGGTGTTGCACCGCCGCCGCCGACGCTAGGAGGCGTTGCGCCGCCACCGGGCTTCGTGGGTGGTCAGGCCGCCAAGCGCTCCGGGCCGTTCGCAAGCGCGACATCACAGGGGCCTCCGCAACAGGAAGTTCGCATTGTCGTCGACGAGCAGGCAGTGGCGACGGCACACGCACACAAGAGCCACCGCGTGCGCAAGCTCATGATGATGACCGGCGGCGGAGCGGCACTGCTCGGACTCTTTTTGGGCGTGCTCTCGTCTACGGTGATGAGCAAGCGCAGCCAGTACAACGTCGCGGTTCGCGACGGTAAGGCAGTCTACGAAGGCGTCCGCGCAGCAGCGAACCAAGTGACGGAAGCCAAGCGACTGCTCAACCGGGCAGCCGACGCGGCGAAGGCGCGGCCGGGAGAAGGGCCCTCCGTCGACTACGAAGCGATCGAGCAGCTTCGCGCGCTACCGACTCCTTTTGCCGCCGGTGACTTCGTGGGACTCAACTACACGAAGTTCAACCAGGAGACCGTCAACGCGTTGTTCCTGTACGCGCGCCAGGTGGGCGAGCTTTGGGATCAATTCGATAGCATCGCTGGCAGGGTTCTTCCCGCGTCACGTCGTAGCGAGCTCGACGAGGCCGCGCAGGACGAGACGGCGATTACCACCAGTCCGACCGGTTGCGTACCGACTGTCGGTGAAGGCGGCTTTCGCTGTGGCCTGGTGTACGTGGACATGCCCGACGCGGACGCTGCTTCTGCGAAACTCAAGGTTCGCGTGACGCGGGGTAGTAAGCCCTTCGAAAAAGAGCTCTACATGGGCCAGGACTTGCGCAAGAACGCGAGCAATTACGTCATTCTCACGAATCCGGACCAGTCCGTGGGGGTGCTCGGCCAGCGCAAGAACGCGTTCGCCTCGTACCGCCGCGACTTGGCCGAGCTCGGACGCCTCATGGACTCGACCCTGCAGACGCAGGGGAGCCTGGAAAAGGGGCTCGGGGCCGTCGCCGGGCTCGAAGAGATCGCCAGCTTCTAGGCTGAATTTCCGTCGAGGTATCGGCGGGGTTCTCCTGCGCTTCATTCGACGCGCGGCCCCTTCACCTGCTATTCTAATGCCTGGGGTGGCGCACTATAGACTGCGATATCAGTCGACCAATCTCGAGATGTCCCTCGGGGAGTTTGCGATTGGTCGGAGCTCGTCATGCAGCCTCGCATTGGCGGACGGACTGGTGTCTCGAAAGCACGCGGTGCTGCATGTCGGCCCCGATGCAGTCGTGGTCGAAGACCTCGGTAGCCGCAACGGGGTAGCGGTCAACGGCGTGCGCATCAACGGCCCTCGACGGCTGACGCACATGGACCGCATCTACATCGGCTCCCAAGAGCTCGTCTTGATCGACGCCGACAAACTGAGGGACGGCACGAAGGAAACTGCGGAATACGTCGTCTGCAAATGCTGCGGGGCGATCAACGGCGCGGCGAAACGGCGCTGTGGCGAATGCGGCAAGCGGCTTTCCTCGACGGCGGGCGAAACCATTGCAAGCACGAACAGTCGTGTGGACTCGACGTCTCATGCTTGGGGCGCGGAGGACACGCGCACCGCGCGCGCTCTTGACGTGATCGCCGGCATCGCAAGCAAGGCGATCGCCATGGGGCGCTTCGAAGAAGCCCAGAGAATTCTGATGCCCCATCTCGATACGCTGCTCGAACGCGCGCTCGCGCATCAGCCCCTGAGTGACTCCGAAAAGGATGACGCCGATACGCTGTTCCAGGGAGCTACCACCTACGCGTTGCAGTTGGCTGAAGGGATGCGCGACACGAGATGGATCGACTGGGTCTTCCGGATGCACACGGCCACCGGGCGACTCATGGAAGCCGACACCATCGAAGCGCTGCACAACCTCGTGCGCACCAATAAGTACTCCAAGCCTCACTACCTTCGCGCGTACCTGCACGTGATCCAGAAGCGCGCGGCGCACTACGGCGCGTCCCAGCGGTTCCTCGTTCGGCGTCTAGAGGGCCTCGAACAAGTAGTCTCGGCCCACTAGTGTGCGTGGCGTAGGGCGCTCATCGCATCGGCAAGCCGGGCATCGGGGGGCAGTGCGTCCACGAGAGCGAGCACCTCACTCGAAGGGGCCTCACTGGCGCTCGCGTACAGCCGGGATCCAATATCGAGCCAACGGGCGCTCCGTAGCGCGCATCCGAGGCGAACAGCGCACTCCGCGACACCCAGGATGCGGTTCGGCTCGACATCGATGCCCTCTTCGAGCTGCTCCTCGAGCTCGCAAACCCCTCTGGACATCATGCGTTCAGCATCGGCCAGGCGGCCCTGGTCGATCGCGCGGTCCACGACTTGCGACAGCAGATGAAATGTCCAGCCGGACGCCGCCACGTCGCGGACCGAGGTGGACACGCCCTCCTCTGTGGGGATCGCGCCGCAGTGCGGGCACTGCGCGCCCGTGCTCGGATACGGGACCGCACACCCCGCACAGAACTTGAGCCCACAGGTCGTCCGATGGTTCTTCTTCACCGCGTTCGGAACCAGGAACACCAGCTCCTGCGTCCCCATGCGAATCCGGTCGCCGTCTTTGAGCGTAGCGCGACCGACGAGCGGCCGTCCGTTGAGCTGAGTCCCGTTGCGGCTGTGAAGGTCTTCCAGTGTCGGCTCGGCTCCGGACAGGTCGATGCGAATGTGTCGGCGCGACAGCATCGGGTCGTCGATCGTCACGTGACCCATCGAGCCTCGGCCAACGACGATTTCGTCGCCGCTCAGGTCGACCTCTTGTAGATGGAAACGCAGACGATACCGCAAACCCGGACCCCTCACGAGTGATCAGGTTAGCGGGGGCAATGGGGCGGTGTAAATCCTACCCCCACCCACGTCAGCGCTATTTTTTTTCGTCTACGGTCGGCGTGTCATGACGCCGAATCTCGCCTGTGATTCGGTCCGCGATGTCCGCGTGCTGGTCGTCGTGGCTGTCCTCGGCAACCAGGTCGACCAACGTACCGGAGGTCTCTGCCTGCGCCGGCTTGTTCTTTCGCAGCTGGGCCAACTGCGCGACGGTTTTCGGATCCTCGAGTATGAGGCAGTAGAAACCGTAGAATTCGTTGTTGTCGACGGCCCGCGCGAGCACTCGAGACTCTTTCCACTCGTACCATTGGCCGGCCCCCTCTCCTGCGGAGGATGAGCCGTGCCTCTTCTTGGCCTTGCCGTAGCGCTCCTGAAGGGCGTTGCCGAACTGGGCAAACGTTGCTCCCTCGAACACCGATGCGTCGAACGCGCGATATCGCTTCCACAGCCGCTCCTTGATGAAGAAGAAGTAGTCCTGCGTGGTCTTCGTTCGAACTCGAAGCAACGATTCGCCATTTTTGTGAGTGAACTCACCTTTGAGGTAACTCGAATCGTAGGCGCTCGGCGTACCGTCGAACTCGAAGTGGGAGTCGCGAATCTGCGTGGCCTCCTGAGCCATCTTGTGGCGGAGCCGGTCCTCCTCGATCGCATCGGTCGTCTTCGAGATCGACCCTTGGTATGACGCCTCGATGTCCTTCTTGAGGTGGCGATACACCTGCTCCGGCGTCCACCCCCATTGAATCTCGCCCATCGACTGTTCGAGCGCGCTCGGCCCGCGGTTGCTGGCGCTGCCCTTCTGCGCAAACACGCCCGCCCCGAGCAGCAGCCCAAAAGCCATCAAAAACGCTACATACGATGAACGCCGCATACCGATTCCCCTCAGCCAACAGGTTAGCACCCCGCGTATCGCCCCCCAAAAACCCGCCCGGCTGACGTCCTTGATTCCGGACCCCCCTGCCCGTGCCCGCTCACTGACACTGACACTGACACTGACACGAGCAACGGTCGGGTCTCCTAGTCCGCACTGCCATCCTCATGCACCGCCAGAAACAGCATGGTGCCCCCGGCCACCGCGGCCGGCATAAAGAACAGGTTTACCAGGGGGATGAACAGAAGCAGCCACACCCCGGTGCCGAAGCCTGCGACCGCCGGAAGCTGGCGGCGGGTGAAGGCGACTCTGTCGCGAACGGACCAGTCCCGGCGGGCGGCGGGCCAGTCGATGTAGTCGATGCCGAGGTATACCGCGGTGAGCGCGAAGGCGGCGAGTGAGACGATTTGGCCGATCCCTGGAATGAAGAAAGACACGAGAAACATCGGCCCCACGACAGCCAGGTACACCAGCACTTTCAACAGTTCGAGGCGAATCGTCCGCGCGATGTCTGCCAGCATTCGGCTGAGCGAAAACGGAGGCGCCGCTTCGCCCGTCACGATGTGCTCCACTGCTTCGCTGAGCGCATCGTTGAACGGAGCGGCGACGACACTCGACAAGACGAGCACCAACACCAGCCCAAAGAGGGTGAGCAGAATCCCGACGACGATCTCGATCAGCCAACGCAGCGCCCCGAGCAAACCTCCGATCCAACCGGTGGTATCGTTCCAACTCTCCGGAAACAAAGACCACACCGCGCCACCAACGTCGTCGTAGAAAGTGCCCGCGCTGTAGAACACGGCCACCAGCGCAAGGCCCGTGATCAGAATGGGGAACACCCAGTAGCGCGCGAGCTTGGGATGCTGCAGGTACACGAACCGCATCCCTCGTAGGGCGTACGAGACGCCGCGCGCAAAACCGATCGGCGACTTCACCACGGCCCCCGCGCCTCGAGGTACGCCCTTCATAGGGCCACAGCGCCAAGCGGGATCAACGGCTTCAAATCTTCGTCGTCAAAACGTAGCTGCAACCCGAGGAAGTAGTCTCGGCCGCCATTGATGATGTCGTCGACGCCCGCCAAGAGCCAGAAACGGCGTATGATCTCGAACCCGGCGCGGATCCGCACTCGCGGCCATATGCGCCGGCCGAACTCGAAAATATCGGTATTGATCTCGAGTCGATCCTTGATGACCTTGATATCCAAGCCGAGGCCTCCACTGGACTCGATGATACCAAACCGGAAGGTCGCAAAGGAGATCGACTTGCCAAACTGCGCCGAGAACTTGAGCCGGTTGCTGCGCGAGATCTCGACTCGCTTGAACTCGTTTGGGTAAAACAAAGGCGGCGGGCTCTGACGGATGATGGTCTCCGACACGCTGATCGACCCGCGCGGGTCGTCGATGACCTGAACGAGGAAATAACGCCCTTCCCGCGGCTTGAGATACACCGAGAAGTATGTCTTGAACGCGTTCGACAGCGCGTAGTACTCGCTCCTGAGCTCCACGATGGTCCGGAGCCGGTTCAGGCCGCCCACGAAATTGTTCAACCCTTCGGCGACGCCCTCGACCTCGTCGATGAGCGCTTCGTCTTGTGTGAGGCGACCAATGGTCCCCTCGCCTCGCGCAGTGCGGCCGGTGATCTCTTTCACGTCCGCCAGCACGGCGTTGAGCTGCTCAGAAGCGCGATGGATCGACGCGATGGTGTCGTCGACCTCCGCGATGCCGCGGTCGATGTCGTCCTTGCGCTTGTGAATGATGTTGCTGAGATCGCCGGTGGCGAGCTCGACGTTCTCCATGATGCGAACGATGCGAGGACCTGCCTCGTCGGTGACCTGTTTGATGTTCTCGAGAGCGTCGCTCAGGTTGCGAAGCGCGCTCTGCATTCGGTCACCCGCCTCCTCGGTGCCGAACGCCCGTTCCATCTGCGCGGTGATCTTCTTTACGCTTTGGGCGATGTCATTGACGGTCACCAGGATGTCGTCCGTCTGGACGCCCTTGTCGGCGGCGAGAATCTGCCCCCCATCCTCGATCTCCGGAAGGCCTTGGGTTCCGGGATAAATGATCAGGGCCCGCTCTCCGAGCAGCGAGAGGCTCTTCATGGTGACTCGGGCATCTTCGTAGAGCGTCAGGCTCCCCTTCAGACGGAGATCGACCCGGGCTCGCGCGCCCTCCAGACGAATCGAGGAGATGTAGCCGACTGGAATGCCCGCAACCAGAACCCGGGACTTGGCGACTAGTCCCTGAACATCGTCAAAGTACGCGTAGACCCCATACCCGGAGTCGCTATCCGATCGCTCGTCCACGTAGCGATAGACCGCAAAGGTGACGACCAGTCCGAGAACCACCATCAGGCCGACTCGGGCCGCGTTCCAACTCTCTCGCATAGAGCCGGCCGAATCGTAGTCGAAGCGGAGCAAAACAGCTATCGCTGCATGCGCGAAAAACGAGGCTCACCAGTGCTTGCAGCGACGCAGAACAACCGCTATGGCTTGCAACTTGTCTGACGGGATCGACGCGCTGACGGCAGCCGCACTGGGCGCATTGCAAGGGCTAACCGAGTTTCTTCCCGTGTCGAGCAGCGGGACACGTCGCCATCGGCGCTCAGTTCTTCGACATTCATGAGAGCTCCCTCGCGCTGGTTATTCTCCTTCATCTAGGCACATTGCTCGCCACGGTCATGCTCTTCCGGCACGACATCGCCCTGCTCGCCCGCGAAGGCATCGCCGCGCTACGCGATCCCAGTCGCTTGCGGACGACCCCTGGGGGGCGAGCCCTCGTCGGGATCGCGATCGTGACCGTCATCACAGCGATCATCGGATTGCTCCTCCGCAATGTGGCTGAGGCCTTCACTGAGGACGTCCGCCTCGTCGGATTCGGTTTCCTAGTCTCGGCGGCGTTCCTGCTCGCGAGCGGTGTTGCCCACGGTTCGAGCGAAGAAGTGTCGTGGAGACAGGCGGCCGGCATTGGAATCGTGCAGGGCATGGCGGTGCTCCCGGGGGTGAGCCGGAGCGGGGTCACCATCGCGGTCGCCATGCTTCTGGGAGTCCAGGGTGGCGCCGCCTTTCGGTTTTCGTTCTTGGTCTCGCTCCCCGCGATCGCCGGAGCCGCCATCCTCGAATCAGGTGGCGCCGAAGGGCTCGGCTCCCTCGGGCCGGAGGCGTGGGTCGGCGGCCTAACCGCCCTGGTGACGGGATACGTGGCTCTTGTTATTCTCCGCCACATCGTTCTCGTCGGACGTATGTGGACGTTCGCGATCTACCTTCTGCCTTTCGGACTCTTCCTCATCACCCGCTAAGCCAACGGCCCGCTCATGACCAACACCCGCAAAGCATACGCAGTGATCATGGCGGGAGGCTCCGGCACGCGCTTCTGGCCCCTCTCGCGCAGCACGCGGCCCAAACAGCTCCTGGCGCTCGGGCCCGACGATCGATCCCTACTCCGCGCAACCGCCGAGAGGGTGTGGGGCATGCTCCCCGTCGAGCGCACGCTCATCGTGACGTCCGAGCAAATCCGTGCACAGGTCGCACAGGAGCTTCCTGAGCTCGAGCCGCATCAGATTCTCGCCGAGCCGGTTGGACGCAACACCGCGCCATGCATCGGCTGGGCGGCGACGCACCTGAGGCGGCTCGATGAGGACGCGATCATGTGCGTACTGCCTGCGGACCACTACATCAGCGACAACGAAGCGTATGTCGATACGCTGCAGCGCGGCCTCGAAGCGGCAACCCACGGCGACTACGTCACCATCGGGATTCGCCCTACTCGCGCAGAAACGGGCTACGGGTACATCGAGGTTGGCCCGGAGCTCGACCCTGGTGTCTTCCGCGCCCGTCGCTTCGTCGAGAAACCGAATCGCCAACGCGCCGAGCAATTTGTGAGCAACGGCAACTTCCTGTGGAACAGCGGGATGTTCCTTTTTCTCGCCTCTCGAATCCTGGAAGCCATCAACCAACACCTGCCCGGCCTGGGGCAGGCCCTTCAGCGCTACGACGAAGCCGAGAAGGCCGGCGGGGAAGCGGCCCTGGTAAAAGAAACGTATGCTGACCTTCCCGCGGTCAGCATCGACCATGGCATCATGGAAAAGGTCAGTTCCGTCAGCGTGGTGCCTGGCTCGTTCGAATGGTCCGACCTCGGGAGCTGGACTTCGGCGTGGGAGCTCGCGCCGCAGGACGACCACGCCAATGTATTGCCCACAGACGGCATCGCCGTGGACGCCAGTGGCAATTACGTCACGGCCCCGCCCGGGAAGCTCGTGGCCTTGGTCGGCGTCGACGACTTGGTCGTCGTGGACTCGGGCGACGCTCTACTCGTCGTGCCAAAGGATCGCGCCCAGGACGTCCGGGAAATCGTTGCAGCGCTGCGCGAACGGGACGACCCTCGAAGGTAATGCCGTGAACCCGCACGTTTTTCGCCAGTACGACATTCGCGGACACGCGGAACGGGACTTTGACGATGGCTTCGTGCGGGCGCTCGGATTGAGCCTCGGCACGTTCTATTCGCAGCGCGGCTTGCGCCGAGTCGCGGTCGGGCGCGACTGCCGCCTGAGCTCCCCGCGCCTCTATGACGCGCTTTGCGCAGGGCTGCTGGAGACCGGGCTGCACGTGGTGGACGTCGGAATCGGCCCAACCCCGCTCCTGTACTTCGCCGTACACCACCTAGACCTCGACGGCGGGATTCAGATCACCGGCAGCCACAACCCTCCCGACGAAAACGGCTTCAAGATGATGGTGGGCAAGGACTCGCTCTACGGTGATGACATCATCGAGCTGCGAACCATCATGGAGGCAGAGAGCTTCGAGCGCACTTCCGGGGGAGCACTCGAGACAGTCGACCCCGCACCGGCGTACGTGAACAAGACCACGGCTGACGTCCAGTTGGGACGGCGCGACATTCGCTTCGCCGTCGATGCCGGCAACGGCGCCGGCGGGCCGTTGGCTCTCGAAACGTTCAAGGCGTTGGGCCTAAACCCGGTCGCGATGCTCTGCGAGATGGATGGAACCTTCCCCGTCCATCATGCAGATCCGACGGAGCCCGAGACCCTCGAGATGCTCCAGGCGCGCGTCCTCGAAGATGGGCTCGAGCTCGGATTCGCATACGATGGTGACGCGGATCGCGTCGGGGTGATCGACGCTCGCGGAGAGGTCATCTGGGGCGACAAACTCATGATCATCTTGTCGCGCGCGCTGCTCGAGAAGCACCCCGGGGCGACGATCATCGGTGAGGTGAAGTGCTCCCAAACGATGTACGACGACATCGAAGCCCATGGTGGACGCGGCATCCTTTGGAAGACGGGCCACTCACTGATCAAGGCCAAGATGAAAGAGGAGCACGCGCTGCTCGCCGGCGAGATGAGCGGACATATCTTCTTTGCCGATCGGTACTACGGCTTCGACGACGCGATCTACGCGACGCTCCGAATTCTCGAGATCGTGTCGCAGAGCGATGTCCCGCTGCATGAAATGCTCAGCGACGTCCCCAAGACCTTCGCAACCCCCGAGATTCGTGTCGAATGCGATGACGCCCACAAGTTCGGCTTGGTTCGCAAAATGGTCGATCACTATCGACCCACGCACGACCTGGTCGACATCGATGGAGCTCGCATCCAGTTCGATGGGGGCTGGGCGCTCGTCCGTGCCTCCAATACGCAGCCGGTGCTGGTTCTGCGTTTCGAAGCCGACTCCGAGCAGCAACTCGCGTCCATTCGAGGCGAGGTGGAGTCAGTTCTCGGGCGCTTCCGGAACGATTGATGTCGCAAGCGGCGGCAGCTCGAACTCCAAGCTCGCGCTGTGACCTTCTGCGCCCTCGCCTGCCCGCCAGTCACTAGGTCCGATCACGGCGCGCCTGGTTTCGTACTCGGGGTGATACACCAAGACTTCCTGGCCCTCGTGAATCGACGCGGCAGGGATCCGAACGCCGGGCCCAAGCCCCACGAAACGGTAGACCTTCGCACGTTGCGGGTTCGTGATGATTCGGATCGTCCCCAAGCTCCCGGCCTCGGCCGAAGCCGGCGTCGTCCCCGGGCTGCCGAGATCGAGCGCGTCCGCACGGGTCGCGGCCGCCGTGGCCTGCATCGCAAGCTCATAGAGCGGCCCATCCGCGGTCGTCGTCCAGGTAGCGCCCTCGGCGACGGTGGCTCTCGAAGGGCGCAGTCCGTGATCGAAGACGATAAACTCGTGCGCCCCTTCGACGGGCAAACCGGAAGCGACCGCCGGGCCGCGCCCAACGAAAATGAAGATCTGTGCATCGGCCGGCGTGACCGCCACGTTGATGACGCCGCTCGGCGCCGGGGCGGCTGACGGCACCGGGGGCCTGAGCAGCGCATCGAGAGTGCCGCTCGCGACGAGCGCGTAGGCGCCGAAACCCAGCGCGGCCGCCAAGAGCAAGACGCCCAGACCGCCACGGCGCTTCGGAAGCTGCTCGGGCAGCGACTGCCGATCGTAGGCTGGTGCCGAAGCGGGGATGGACGCGCCAACCGGCTGAGGCGCAGGCAACGACTCGGCGTGAGTCACGGACCCTGTCCCAAACACAGACTCGGTCGCCGTCTCCAACGCGGGGTCGGACACAGTCGCGGACACCGGCCCTGGCACTTGCGCCGCCACCGACCCCGGCTCTGACACCGACACTGGCTCTGACACTGGCTCTGACACTGGCGCTGACACTGGCGCTGACACTGGCTCTGGCACTGGCTCTGGCGCTGACACTGACTCTGCCGCCGACTCTCGCTCTGGCGCTGGCCATTTCCGAATGGTGGCCGTGATCGGCTCCGGGCCCGGCTGCGAGGGTTGCTCGGGGAGTGACGCGGCGGCCGGAGCGGCGGCCGGTGGCGGTTTTAGATCGGGGACCGGAACCGAGGCACTCTTCCGCGCGGGCTCCGACGTCGGTACGCGAATGGTCTCGGACTGGGGATCAGGGGCAGTGTCAGCGCCAGTGCCAGGGTCAGTGCGAGCGTCCCCCCCCGTCGGCATTCGAATGCGTTCGGTGATTGGGCCTTCGTCTTGCTGTGATGGCGACCTCGCTTGGGCTGGCTCTAGCGTTCGTGAGGCGGGATCACGCAGCAGCTCGTCTAGCTCTGCGTCGAGCTCACGCGGGTCGACCTGCGGGACCTCTGGCGCGGGTGGCCGATCGCTTTCGCGGACGAGACGGGCGAGCACCCGGCGCGAGGCTCCGCGGTTGATCGGGATTAGCGATGCCTCAATGGCGTCATGAAGGTGACGAAGGTCGCGTGGGTTCTGCCCGGTCTCGGTCTCATGGACGAGCTGCAGGAGATAGGGAGGGACGCCCGGACCCGCCGCGACCAGGAGTCGTGCGAGAACCGACACCAGCGATCGCGCGGCCTCGTCGGGCTCGGCCCGTTGTGCCGAGCCAGCAACCACCACCAAGCCATCCAAGGTCACGCGGACATCGTCCGCCGCGAGCTTCACCGACTCCTGAAGGAGCCCCTCGCAAGCCTCGAGGGCGACGAAGGCGCCGATCTCGAACGGGAGACGATCGCCGCGCTGCTCCAGCTCCTCCACCAGTTGGCCCACGCCGACGTCTCTGCTCATCGCTTCCCCTCAGTCCGGCTCTGGCGGCCGCACACATACCCCATGGTCGAGGAGGTACTCCTTGACCTCGGCCACAGTGTAGTGACCATCGTGAAAGATAGAAGCTGCAAGCGCCGCATCCGCCCCTCCGGTTGCGAGACCCTCGTGCACGTGCGCGAGCGTCCCCACTCCGCCGGAAGCTACAACAGGAATCGAGATTGCGTCCACAACCGCGCGAGTTAACAGCAGATCATAGCCGTCCCGAGTTCCATCGCGGTCCATGCTGGTCAGCAGGATCTCCCCGGCGCCGTAGTCGGCCATCCGCTTGGCCCAGGCGATCGCGTCGAGCCCCGTGTCACGCCTCCCACCATGCGTATACACGGTCCAGGTGTCGGTTTCTCCCGGCACGCGCTTGGCATCGATGGCCACCACGATGGCCTGCGCGCCGTACGCCTCGGCCATGTCCTTGATGAAGATAGGGTTGGCCACGGCGGCACTGTTGATGGACACCTTGTCAGCCCCGGCATGCAGAAGCTCGCTCACGTCCCGCCGCTCTCGCACCCCGCCACCCACGGTCAGAGGCACCGCGACGGTCGTTGCGGTGCGGTCGACCAGGTCGAACAGGGTTCGGCGGTGCTCGTGCGAGGCGGTGATATCGAGGAACGTGATCTCGTCCGCCCCGCCCGCGCTATAGCGCTGAGCGGACTCGACCGGGTCGCCCGCATCGCGGAGACCGACGAAGTTGACGCCCTTGACGACGCGGCCGTCTTTGACGTCGAGACAGGGGATGATTCGCTTGGCCAGCATCAGCCCTCTTGTAGCGCCGAGAACGCCTCCGACAATGTGAAGACGCCTGAATAGAGGGCGCGTCCGCAGACGGCTGAGCGAACCCCGGCGGCGGACAACGCGCGCAGGTCGTCGAGGGCGCCAATCCCTCCCGAGGCGATGACGGTCGTCTCGACGTGCGACTGCAAGCCCGCGGTGCCTTCGACGTCCGGCCCCTCACGGGTGCCGTCTTTGTGGATGTTGGTGAAGAGGATGGCGCCGATGTTCCACCTATCGACTTCCTTGGCGAGCTCGACGACGTCTTGCTCGCTCTGCTCCTGCCAACCCTCGACCGCGAGCTTCCCGTCGCGCGCATCGAGCGCCATGACGACCCCCTTAGGGGTATCGGTCACAGATCGTCCGCGCGACCTCGGGCGCCTTGACGGCCACGGTGCCGAGCACGACCCGAGAGGCGCCGGCATCCATCCACTGCGCGGCGACGGCTTCGTTTCGCACGCCACCACCAACCTGCACTTGAAGGTGGGTCTCCCGAAGGATGCTCTGAATGATCGCGACGTGCGCAGGCGCACCGCTGCGCGCACCCTCGAGATCGACCACATGAAGCCTCTGGGCTCCTTCATCCTCGAACCGCTTGGCCATGGCCACCGGATCATCGTCGTACACGGTGACCTCGTCGTATTTGCCCTGATGCAAGCGGACGACCTTGCCATCGAGCAAATCAATCGCTGGAATCAACTCCACGAGGCATCTCCCAGGAAGTGCGCGATGACACGCGCGCCCGCATGCTGACTCTTCTCGGGATGGAACTGGCACGCGATCACGTTGTCCCGCGCGATCGCCGAACAGAACGGCGCGCCATAATCAGTGGTGGCCACGACGAGGGTTTCGTCCGCGGGGACGCAGTAGTAGCTGTGTACGAAGTAGTACCACTCGGCGTTCTCAAACACGGGATGCGTGCTCTCGATCTGATTCCAACCGATGTGGGGCACCTTGAGCCGACGGCCCTCTGCATCGCGCAAGTCGTGCGTGAATCGCTTCACAGTCCCTGGGAAAATGCCGAGGCCCTTCTGACCGGGTGCCTCTTCACTCGACTCGAACAACGCTTGCATCCCGAGGCAGATGCCAAGGTATGGGCGACCGCTGCCGATCCACGTCTTCACCGCCTCGCCGATTTCGCCCGCCAGCGCATGAGCACACTCCTTGAAGGCGCCTTGGCCCGGCATGACCAAGCGATCAGCGCTCAGCAAGACGTCCGGATCGGAGCTGAGCTCGGCATTGGCGCCCGCGCGCTCGAATGCCTTCGTCACGCTGTGCAAATTCCCGAGGCCCAGATCTACAATCGCCACCCGGCCGGCAGTCATTCGACGAGCGTGCCCTTGGTCGACGGCACGCCCACGACGCGCGGGTCGATCTCGGTCGCCTGCCGAAGCGCGCGTGCGAACGCTTTGAAGCTGATTTCGATCACGTGGTGCAGATTCTCGCCTGCGTGTTGGCGCATGTGCAGGTTGCATTGGCTGCCGCGCACGAAACCCTCGAAGAACACTTCGGCAAGCTCCGAATCAAAGTCGCCAATCCTGGCCTTCTGCAGCGTCACCGCCCAAACGAAATAGGGTCGTCCTGACAGGTCCAGCGCGCAGGTGACACACGCCTCATCCATCGGCAGCGTGGCCGAACCGAAACGGCGGATCCCTGCCTTGTCGCCCAGGGCCTTGGCGAATGCCTGCCCCAGCACGATCGCCAGGTCTTCAGTGGTGTGGTGCCCGTCGATGTGTGTGTCGCCGAGGGCGCGCACCTTGAGGTCGAAGAGCCCGTGCTTGGCGAGCTGCTCTACCATGTGTGTGAGAAACCCGATCGGGGTCTCCACCTGGTATTGGCCGCTTCCATCGAGATCGAGCTCCACTTGGATCTCGGTCTCGTTGGTCCGACGTTCTATCGCCGCTGTTCGTCCCATGACGCCACTACCATAGCCCGGAATTCTTTCCGAGCTACCAGACTAGCGCGACTTCATCTGCTGAAGAACTTCTTCGAGCTTGGCCTTGAGCCCCTCGTTATCGGGCTCGTTGTGGATGGCCATTTGGAGGTTGAGCTTCGCCTGCGCCCAGTCCTGAGATTTCATCGCCTTGTGCGCGCGCGTGAAGAACACCCGGGCCTTGCTGGAACGCAACACCACGCCGCCGGGCGGCCGCATCGTTCGTCGGTGCTCTTGGGCGCGATCCTCGCAATAGCGGACGACTCCCTGAGCGAGACCTTCGTCGTAGATCTTGCGCTTCAATGGATCGCAGAGCACGCGATACGCCTCGCTCCCATGCTGATAGATCTCAGTGTGCCGCTCGCTGTCCTCGGGCATACCGATGAACCGATCCGGATGGTGCTCGCGAGCGAAGCGATGGAACGCGGAGCGAATCTGGTCGGCGGTGGCCGTGCGGATGATTCCGAGCAGCCGGTAGTAGTCGAGGGCTTCGTCTCCGCCGGACATCGTCTAACCGAGCTTCGCCTCGTGGCGCTTGGTGAGCTCTTCGATCTCTTCGTCAGGCAGCTCACCGATGAGCTTGATCGCGATCTGCTGTTGCTGGCCCGTGCCGACATCCTGCGCCCTCACCTGGAGGGTGCCGTCGGCGTCGATCATGAAACGAACCGCGATTTGGACCTTTCCACGAGCGGCCGGCCGTAGTCCCTCGAGGACGACTTCGCCAAGGAGCTGATTACCCGAAATCTGGCGCGCCTCGCCCTGGCAGATGCGAACGATAACTGCCTCCTGCCGGTCCCGCGCCGTGGTGAACATCTTGGTTTGCCCCGCCGGAATCGCAGAGTTGCGGCGGATGATGTGCTCACAGTAGCCATCGACGGTTTCGACGCCGAGCGATAGCGGTGTCACGTCGAGGAGCAACGGCGTTGCAGGCGCCTCACCTACCGCGACCGCGCCCGTTAGCGTCGGGATCTCCTCGTCGAGAGCGGCCCTGAGTTCCGCCGGCGCCGAGCTCGCGAGATCGAGTGGAGCCGGGGGCGGCGCTGCTTCGTCGGCAGGCACATCAGACTCGCCACCGAACGCATCGTCGCCGAGCTCGATCATCAAGCCCGATGGCTCATCCCCAAGCTCCTCGGCGTCATCCCCTGCTGGGCCCCCAATCTGCATCAACAGACCGGAGGCGTCGGCCATCCGTGTGGCCTGGAAGTCGAGTGGGTCAACCGCCTCGGCCACGCGGGTAGGCTGATTCTCGAGAGGCTCCTCGCGTGAGCGCGTCGGCGTGTCGAGGAGGCCGTCGTCCTGCCGCAGGTCGCCAGAATTTTTGAGTTGGACCGGAGGAGGCGGTGGCGCCTGCCCCTGCAGGGTCGCTTTGCGAGCCGCCCGCGCGACCGGGGGCGGCGGGAGCGGCGGCCGGTCACCCATGTTGGTGATCTCGTCCTCGAAGCCCTCCTCGGTGGCGGGCTGCGCCACCTTCTTGAGCTCGACTCTGCCGAGCGCGGCTTTGCGCAGGGGAGCCGATAGCGACCGCGCCTGCAGCGCCGCGCCCTGTGCGACGACCAAGTCCGGATCGATGTTCACGAGTGGTTTACGGCCGAAGTACTCCGCGACCATCCGTTGAAGCAGTGGAATCCGCGTCGAGCCGCCCACCAAAATCACGTTGTCGAGCTGGGTCGGACGCAGGCCAGCTGCTTTCATCGCGTCTTCACAGACATCGAAGCTACGCGCCACGAGCGGATGAAGCATCTGCTCGAGCTGCTGGCGCGTGAGCGCGTAGTCCAAATTGAGCGCCACGCCCCCATCACCATAGGCGAGCTCCTCGATGCAGAGCTTCACGTCCGGCTTGGCCGAGAGCTGAATCTTCGCCCACTCCGCTGCCGCGCGCAGCCGTTCGTACGCTTGCCGGTCCTGGCGCGCGTCGTACCGATGCTTGTCGAGAAACTGCGCGGCCATGTGGTCTGCGACGCAGATATCGACGTCATCGCCGCCAAGAAAGGTGTCACCCGCCGTCGCCAACACCTCGAATACCTGACCCGCGAGCTGCAAGATCGTGATGTCGAAGGTGCCGCCGCCAAGGTCGTAGACCGCCACGCGCTCGGTCGAAGTCTTGTTGTAGCCGTAGGCGAGCGCGGCAGCGGTCGGCTCGTTGAGGATGCGCAACACATCGAGGCCGGCAACGCGCCCTGCTGCCTTGGTCGCACTTCGCTGAAGCTCGTTGAAGTTGGCGGGCACCGTCACTACCGCCTGGCGACACTCCTGGCCCAATGCCTCCTCGGCGACCTTTCGGACATGCCGAAGGACGAACGCGCTAATCTCGCTCAGCGTGTACGTCTCGCCTCGCGCGGCGACCAACACGCCACCGCTCGGGCCTTCGGAAAGCTCGAACGCAAAGCGCTCTTGGGCTTGCTTGACCTCGTAGCTCGTGTAGGGCCGCCCGATGAGTCGCTTGACGGAGTACACCGTGTTCTGTGCGTCGAGCAGGCGGCGCTCTTTCGCGGAGCCACCCACCAGCACATCACCGCTCGGATGAAACGAAACGACTGAGGGGATGAGGTTCAATCCGTCGCTGTCCGCGAGGACCCGCCCGCCGGGCTGATCGGCGATGGCAACCACGGAATTTGTCGTACCTAGGTCGATCCCAATGACGGGTCCGTTACTCACACTCCCCTACCCCCCAGAAAAACACGACTGACAAAACGCTCCCTCAATTGCCCCTGTAAAGATAGCGCGTTGTTCCCCGGATTACACATTTCCAGGCTCGTACGGACTAATTTGCTTGGGGTTCTTCGGGTTTCGAGTTTTCACCCTCCGCGCGCTGCTCGCCTTCATCGCCCTCTTCGCCCTCCGCCACGGGCTCGACGTCGACGACTTGCTCTCCCTCACGGAGACGAATGACCCGCACCCCCTGCGTGTTGCGCCCAGTCTCGCGAATCTCGCTGACGCGAGTCCGAATCACCTGACCACCGTTGGTGATGACCATCAGCTGGTCATCGGGCGAGACCAACCGGAGCTTCACCAGGGCGCCGTTGCGGTCCGAGGTGTCCATGCCGATGATGCCCTTGCCGCCACGGTTCTGCGTGCGCCATTCAGAGACCTTCGTGCGCTTCCCGTACCCGTTGGCGCTGACTGTGAGCACCTGCTGGTCGCTATCTTCCTCGATGATGTCCATGCCGATGACGAAGTCGCCTTCACGAAGATCGACCCCCTTTACGCCCATCGAATCACGGCCCATCCCTCGAACGTCTTCCACCGGGAACCGGATACTCATGCCGCGTGATGTGCCGATCAGCACATGTTGGCCTGGAGTCACGATGCGGGCGGTCAACAGTCCGTCCCCTTCGCCGATTGCAACGCCGATGATCCCCGTTTGCCGGATGTTCTCGTATGCGGACAGGTTCGTACGCTTCACGCGTCCTCGACGAGTGCACGTCAGGAGATACCCGCCCTCGACGAACTCCCGGATTGGGAGAATCGCCGCGACGCGCTCGTCGGGCTCCATGCCCACGAGATTCACGACGGCCCTGCCTCTCGCCGCGCGACTGGTTTGGGGAATTTGATAGACCTTCTTCAGGTACGCCTTGCCCTTGTCGCTCAAGAACAAGACGTGCGCGTGGGCGTTGACCACGAAAACCCAGCTCACGAAGTCTTGTTCGCGGGTATCCATGGCGCGGAGGCCCTTGCCGCCTCGTCCCTGCGCACGGTACTCGCTGAGCGGCACGCGTTTCACGTAGCCGGCGTGCGACACGGTCACGACCACTTCCTCGTCCGGAACGAGATCCTCGATCGAGATGTCTCCCTCCGCTTCAACGATTTCTGTGCGGCGGGCATCGCCGAAACGCTCGCGGATCTCGTCGAGCTCCGTGACGATGACTCGGTCGAGAAGCTCCTTGCTCGCCAGGATAGCCTGGAGCTCGCCTATCAGATCACACAGAGCGCCATACTCCGTCGCTAGCTTCTCCCGTTCGAGCCCGGTCAAACGAGACAGCCGCATCTCCAGGATCGCCTTGGCCTGGCGCTCCGAGAGGTAGTAGTCACCGCGTTGCTTCGCGGCGTTGACCTCGGCTTCAGGCCGGCCGGCGCGCTTCACGAACTCTTCGAGCCCGGTGAGCGCGAGCTGCATCAAGCGCTCTCGCGCCTCGTCGGGGTCTTTCGAAGACCGAATCGTGCTCACCACCAGATCGACGTCGGTGACCGCCATCCCGAGGCCTTCGATGAGCTCACGCTGCGCCTGGGCCTGACGAAGGTCGTAGCGTGTCCGTCGGACGACGACCTCACGCCGGTGATCGATGAACCGAAGGAGCACAGACCGGAGATCGAGCACCTCGGGGCGCTGTTTGACGATGGCAAGGCAGTTGTAGCCGAACGTGCTTTGCAGCGCGGTCATTTGATAGAGCTTGTTCAGCACGATTTCGCCGTGGGCGTCGCGCTTGAGCTCGATGACCATCCGTAGGCCATCCCGGTCGGACTCGTCGCGGAGATCGCTGATCCCCTCGAGTCGCTTGTCACGAACCAGGTCGGCGATTTTCTTCAGCAGCTCGGCCTTGTTCACCTGGTAGGGAATCTCGGTGATCACGATCATCTCGCGATCGCCCTTGCCAGGAAGGTCCTCGATGGCCGCCCGCGCCCGCATCACGATGCGGCCACGGCCGGTGCGATAGCCGAGATGGATGCCCGCCTTGCCGTAGATGTACCCCGCAGTCGGGAAGTCGGGGCCCTTCACGCCCAGCCGGCCTGCCTCGTCGTCGTCCTCCATGAGCTGATCGACCGTCAGCTCCCGGTCGCCCATCAGACGAACCGTCGCGTCGACGACCTCGCGCAGATTGTGGGGCGGAATGTTGGTGGCCATCCCGACGGCGATGCCACCCGAGCCATTGATCAATAGGTTGGGAATCCGGCTCGGCAGAACGAGCGGCTCCCTTTCGGAGTCGTCGAAGTTTGGACCGAAGTCCACGGTTTCTTTTTCGATATCGGCGAGCAGGTCCGACGCCAGCCGGGACATGCGGACCTCGGTGTACCGCATCGCTGCAGCAGGGTCGCCGTCCACCGAGCCGAAGTTGCCCTGCCCGTCGACGAGCGGGTACCGCATGGAGAAATCCTGCGCCATGCGAACGAGCGCATCGTAGACCGCCGTATCACCGTGCGGGTGGTACTTGCCGAGCACGTCGCCGACGATGCGAGCGCTCTTTCGGTACGAACCGTTCCAGTGCACCTTTTGCTCGTGCATGGAGTAGAGAATGCGCCGATGGACAGGCTTGAGTCCGTCCCGCACGTCGGGAATCGCTCGCCCGATGATCACGCTCATCGCGTAATCGAGGTACGAACGCCTCATCTCGTCTTCGAGTGCTACCGGCTGGTTCTGTGAAGGGTCCGCCATGAAGTACTGCTCCCATGCGCCGTCCCCCAGAGCTGCGACGCCGGCGCGAAGCTACCACGTGCGCACCCCCCCTGCACGCACTCTCAGGCCTCGTGAACTGCTGTTTTTTGGCTGCTTCAGAGGAAGTTTCGTAAACCACGAAAGAGGGCCGGAGCGGAACGGAAAATGGACACTGCAATGCGCGATCTGGAGCGGATCGAAGAGCGATCCTCGGACGAGGGACGAGGCGTCCTGGTACTGTCTGGCGTAGGCCTGGTGGCGGCGATAGGCATCGTCGTCGCCGCGGTGGCAGCCCTCCCCGACGGCAACGAACCTCCCAGGGAGGACCCGCTGCAAATCCTTGCGATCGCCGACGGCGTCGAAGCCGTGGAGGCGACCGAAGAGCCGGCCGAGGACCCCGAGCTCGACCCGGAGACTCTGAGCTTCCCAACCACTTTGGTCACCGAAACGCGACCCGAGGTCGCCATCGCGATGGCCGCTGCGGCTGCCGAGCTCGCCCACCTCGATCCGTTGACCAAGCCGCCACGACGCTCCGACATCGCCGCAGGTTTGCCAGCCGCTGTGACCGCAGGCCCCGACCGCAAAGTCGTCGAAATGGCAGCCGCTCGTGACCCGCTCGTCGCCGCCACGGTGCCCCAAACGACAGTCTCTGCTCCCGCCGGATACGAAGGCCGTTACACCCTGCAAGTCATCAGCTACCAAGACGCCGAGGAAGCACAAGTGTTCGCCAGCGCCCTACGCAAACGCGGCCACGCAGCCTACGTCACGACCGGCATCGTCGAAGGCCGCGGCACCCACTGGCGAGTCCGCATCGGCCCCTTCGCAACCCGCCAACAGGCTCAAGGCTACCGAACGACCTTCGAACGAGAAGAAGGCATGAACACCTTCATCGTCCGCAACAAAGGCTAACGTACCGGGCCACGGTCGCGCCCAATCGCTGTGCTGCCCATCCCGAGCCGTGCTCCTCCGTAAATGTCTCCGTACGTAGGGGCACGGCGGAACGCGGTGCGGGGTTTCGGCGGCGTGTGAGTGACAAGCGGCCATGCGAGCAACCCGCTGCCGATTGGCGCGAGCTCCGAGGGGCGGGTTGCGTGGCCTGCGCCCCCAGTCCTTCCGGCCACCTTTGCAAGCCGCCCCGTCCGTTGAAACCTCGCGTCGCGTTCCGCCGTGCCCCGGTTGTCCGCTACGGTAGCTCTTCGAGCCAGCTGGGATCTTCGAACCACTTCTGGCGAAGTGCCGAGAGGATGCCGGTGGCTTCCATCGCTTCGATGTAGTTGTCGATCAGGTTGTAGAATCTCGCGTCCTTCGCGGAGACCGCGATTCCCATCGGCTCCACCGAGAGCGGCTCCGCAAGGGTGACCAGACCGGCGTCGGGGTTCCGGAGCACCGCGAGGGCGCATGCGGGCATGTCGGCGATCATCGCGCTGGCCCTGCCGTCGATGACCATGGCAACGCCCTTCTTGTAGTCCTCCACCAGAATCAGCGTGGCTTTCGGAAGGTTCTTCTTCACGAACGCCTGACTGGTCGAGTTCTTCAAGGTCACGAACGTCACCTCGGGCGCGTTGATCTCATCCACTGTCTTGGCACCCGCGAGTGCTTTGGAAGTAGTCACGAGCGATTTGCCGGACAACAGGTAGGGACCGACGAACAGGAAGTCCTTCGTGCGTGCTGCCGTGATATCGACGCCCGACATCACCATGTCGACCTTGCCCTTCTTGAGCGCGCCGAGTAGCTGGCCAAATGGTTTCTGCACGATCTCGAGCTCGAGCCCGAGCGCGTAAGCAAGCCCGTTGGCGAGGTCGACCTCCAGCCCGATCATCTGACCGGTCTTGCTCTTCACGTTGAGCGGTGGCTGATCGGCAGACATCCCGACCCGAAGCGTGCCGGTTTTGACGACCCGATTGAGCACCGGCGCCTGCGCGGTCACGGCGGAAGAAGCTAGCAAAGAGATGGCGGTCAGCGCGGCGAACGCCAGCAGTCGAATGCTGTGGAACATTGAGAGTGCCTTTCTTGAGTAGTGAAGCGGGCGGGAGCCTAGTCAGAAGGCCGACCCCCTGCAACGCCTCAAAAGCCCAGGTCGGCCTCGAGCCGGGGCAGCACGATGGATGTCCACAGCTGGTAGCCAGCGGGGGTCATATGGAGTCCGTCTTCCAAGAACAGCTCGTCACGCGGTTGAGCTTGTTCATCCAGCATCGCCTGGCTCACATCGATGAAATGCAGCGCCCGATCGGTTCTCGTTCGCGCCTCGATCAGCTGATTTGCTCTTCGCATCTCGTCCCACAGCTCCCAACGCGCCAGTGAGGGCTTGATCGAAATGAAATAAATCGGGGTGTCCGGAGCCGCGGCGCGAATGTGCTCGAAGAAGGCCTCGAAGTCGTTCAGCGCACAACCGGCGGAGGACCCAAACCCAATGTCGTTGTCCCCGGCGTACAGCACAATCGCGGAGGGCTCGTAGGGCAGCACGATCCGATCTGCAAAATAAGTCACGTGCGCGATCTCCGAGCCGCCAAAACCTCGATTGAGCACCGGCAGCGGCGCCATGTCCTCATTCAACGTGCTCCAAAGCAGGATGCTCGAGCTCCCGACGAACACAATCGAGCCACGCGCAGGCGGATCATCTGCATCAGCCGCCTCATAGTCTTCAATCGCAAACTCCCACGCGCTCGGCGCGAAGCCGTCAGAGCCGCGCACGCATTGAACGTCTGGAGTCATCGACGATTCGTCGCTGGCGGTGCCACCGCAGCCGAGGAGGAGGTTGCCGATCAGAAACGCTGTGAGACGAACAGACACCCGCAAGCAGTAGCACACTGGCACTGAGCACCGGCACTTGCACCGGCACTGGCACCGGCACTGGCACTGGCACTGGCACTGGCACTGGCACTTGCACTGGCACTGGCACTGGCACTGAGGCTGTCTCTGGGACTGCCCCCGTCCCCGTCAGCGCATCAGGTACTCGCGTAGCGCTTCGCGTGCGACGTAGCTGGCTTTGATTCGCCACTTGGGCTCGTTGACCACCAGCACGGCGAGGGCGATTTTCGGATCGTCTACCGGGGCATAACCCACCCACCAGTTGTAAGTGCGGTGCGGGTTGTACCGGCTCAGGGTTCCCGTCTTCCCGGCAACGCTGATGCCCGGCAGGAACGGGCGGCCTTTGGAATCGTAGAACGCCTTCTTCGCGGTTCCCTTGGTGACCGTGTTGGTCATCATCTCGCCCGCAAGCTCGGCGGTGTGTCGCGACAGCACCTCGCGGAATGTGCGGGGGGTGTGTTCGTAGAGTGTTTCGCCGGTGCGGCTTTCGATGCGATCGACGATGGCCGCATACGGCATCTTGCCATCATTCGCGATGGTCGAAGCCACGAGAGCTCCATGGAGCGGCGACATTTGGCTGTGCCAGAATCCCGCTGCCATTCGGGCCCGCTCCAGCCTGCTGTCCGGCACATCCACCGGGCTCGGCGTCGTAGGTAGATCGAACGGCAGGCGCTGGCCGAACCCGAACGCGGACACGTATTGTGTCATGCGCGCCTCATCGATATGGCGGTCGGCGAGCTTGGCGAACACCGCGTTGATCGAATAGCCGAGCGCATCGGCCATTGTCGCGCACCACCGGTCGCGCTTGGGGCTGTCGATCAAATCGGCCGCCACCAAACCGCGCATGCCCCCGCCGTAGCAGACCGAGGTCGAGCTCTTCACCCCCGCGTCCAACAGAGCCGACGCGGTGATGATCTTGAAGACCGATGCTGCAGGCGCGTCCGGGTCGGTCAAGACGCGCGCGCTATCGCCCTTCCCCGCCTCGTAACCAACATAGGCCAGCACTTCGCCGGTCTTCGGGTCGATCGCGACCAGTCCGCCGGCCGGCACGTCATAGCGGCCGAACAAGCTGCGAACGTGAGACTGAAGATCATGGTCGATGGTCAGGACCGCGCGCGTGCCGTCGCGCCGAGGGACCACCCAACCGTCGGCTCCGGGCTTGGCGTTCGCGATGTAGATGTCCGCAAACGGGGGCGTAACCACCCTCGCGACGTTCGTCGACGTTCGGTGAGCAGACGGCGGGCTAGCCGTCAGAGCCAAAGGCGTTCCGAGGATCAGAGCGAGGCTCGCCAGCCCCCACAGCCAGGAGTGAGAAATTACGTCGCGCACGCGCCCACGCTAGGGAACCCGCTCGTGGCCGTCAATAAACCAATCAGTCCGCTGTGACTGCAACCGCCTGTCGGTGATTTAACGCGATCCGTCAGCGCGCTGTATATTGGAAGAGTGAGTTTCAAGGATCAGACGACGAGCGCCAGCCAAACCGTCCTGACGGAGGTCGCGGAGGCGCGCGCCCCCTCGCAAGGCGACGAGAACGGATGCCTGGTCGTCATCTACGGACAAGAGATGGGCCGCCGCGTGCGCGTGACCACTGAACCCTTGGTCATCGGGCGCTCACCCAAGTGCGAGATCCAAGTCGACCAGGAAAGCGTCTCGCGCAACCACTGCCGGATTCGCTTCGAGGGCGGCGAGTTCTTGGTTCGCGATCTCGGCTCGACCAACGGGACCTACGTCAACGACGACCTGGTACACGACGAGGGGCGACTGCGCCACGGCGACCAGCTCAAGGTCGGCCGGACGATTCTAAAATTCATCGTCGGCGACAACGTGGAGGTGGAGTACCATGAAGAGATCTATCGGTTGATGACGACCGACGGGCTCACGCAGCTTCACAACAAACGATACTTCGACGAAATGCTCGACCGCGAGGTCGCGCGTGCGAAGCGTTACAAGCGCAGCTTTTCGTTGCTCGTCTTCGATATCGATCTCTTCAAGAACGTCAACGACCGGTTCGGTCACCTGGCGGGCGACGCGATACTGCGCCAGCTCGGGGCTGTCCTATTGGGCAGACTTCGGGTCAACGATGTGCTGGCACGCATCGGCGGGGAGGAGTTCGCACTGATCACGCCTGAGGTTGGGCTCGACGGGGCCAAAGAGCTCGCTGCCAAGATCAACCGCCTGATCGGGGACACGCGATTCGAGTTCGAGGGCGCTCGCGTCAAGGTCACGGTGAGCATAGGCGTAGCCGAATGGCAAACACAGTACGAAGACCCTTCCGATGTGCTGAAGGCGGCCGACGACAAAATGTACGAAGCGAAACGCAACGGCCGCAACCAAGTCTGCGCCTAGGGAGCGAAGCCCCGTGGTGCGGAACGCATTTTACGGGAGAGACACGCAACGAGCTCCACGAAGGCCGTTGCGATCACCCGAATCGACGCGCCGGACTGCCGACCGGTGCGCCGCGGGTAGTGAGTCACTGCGCACTCGGCCACGCTGAGCTCCATGCGACGCGCCTCGAACAGGATCTCGGCGCTGATGAGGGCACCATGGCTGCGAAGCTCGCTCGACCTGAGCAAGCTCTGTGGCACCAACTTGAACGCGCAGTTCACATCGCGCACCCGCAGGCCGAAGACTCGGTTCACTAGTGCCGTCCAGGATCGGCCCCACAACCGACGCCACCAGCCATCCCGTCGATGCGTCCGATATCCCGCCACCACGTCGTGCTCCCGCAGCAGGTCGATGGCCCCAGGGAGGTCTTCCAAGTCGAACTGCCCGTCGCCGTCAGTCAGGAAGACATGGTCCATCGCGGCTCTTTCGAGCCCCGAGCGGACAGCAACGCCGTATCCGCGGTTATGAGGATGAGCCACGATCTTCAGCTCGGGAATCGTCTCCGCTAGCGCCGTCAGAACCTTCGCCGTGCCATCCGTGCTGCCGTCGTCGACGACGATGATCTCGAGCTCCGAGGCAAGGCGCCGCCCCACGTCGGCGGCCTGCCCGACCACGCACGCGATATTGCCTACCTCGTTAAAACACGGGACCACAACCGACAGACGCATCGTGCCGAGCCTAATTCGGCCCCCCCCCAGCTTCAATCAGCTTCAATCGACTAAATACCCCCACCTGCTTGACCTCCTCAGCAGGCACTACAGGTGAGACCCTTGCCAGGGAAAAGGTGCGTGGCTATGTTCGCCCCAGTACTGAAAAAACTTCGGTTCTCACCGAGTTGGAGTAAAACGAGAGCATGAGCGACGAAGAGGAAACCATCACATCGATCCCGCCCCCCGACTCGGGAGAAATCGAGTTCGGCGACGAGCTCCCCGTTCTTCCGATCCGGAACGCTGTGCTCTTCCCAGCCGCTGTCGCGCCCTTTGATGTGGGCCGCGAGAAGTCCGTCGCGCTCGTCGAGGACATCGAGAACCTCGACCAGCCGATCATCGCGATCGTCGCCCAGCGGGACCCATCCACCGACGACCCTGACCAAAACGACCTCTACCCGGTCGGCGTCGCGGCACGCGTGCTCAAGGCGCTCAAGCACAGCTCCGGCAACTACAGCCTCATTCTCCAAGGCTTGGTGCGAATCCGGCTCAAGCAAGTGGTGACGACCGAACCGTACATTCGCGCTCGCGTCGTGCGGCTCGACGAGCCGGCAGCCGAGGACGTCGAAAGCGAAGCGCTTGCAATGAGCCTCCGCGACGTAGCCAAGCAAGTCATTCATCTCATGCCGGAGCTGCCTCGCGAGGCCGGCTCGCTCATCGATTCGATTCAAGAGCACGGCCAGCTCGCCGATTTGGTGGCCGCAAACCTCGACGCCCCAGTCGATGAAAAGTCGGAGCTCCTCGAGACGCTCGATCCGAAGGAACGGATTCGCAAGGTCCTACGCCTGCTCGCGCGCCAACTCGAAATCCTCAAGATGCGGGAGCGTATCAACTCCCAAATCAAAGAGGAGATGGGCAAAAACCAGCGCGAATACGTCCTGCGCCAACAGCTCCGAGCCATCAAGGAAGAGCTGGGCGAAGACGAAGGCGATCAGGGCGACCTCGATGTCCTCGACGAGCGTTTGGCCAAGGCGAACCTGCCGAGCGAGGCCGACGACGTCGCGCACAAGCAACTCAAGCGCCTGCGGCAAATGCAGGTGGGCTCTGCTGAATACACCGTCGTTCGCACCTACATCGACTGGATTCTCGACATCCCATGGAGCAAGCAGACCACCGACAACATGGACATCGCGGCGGTGCGCAAAGTGCTCGACGAAGACCACACCGGCCTCGAGAAGGTGAAGAAGCGCATCCTCGAGTACCTGGCCGTCCGAAAGCTAAAGGCCGACAAGAAGGGGCCAATCCTGTGTCTCATCGGACCACCCGGTGTCGGTAAGACGTCGCTGGGCCGTTCGGTCGCGCGTGCGGTCGGACGCAAGTTCCACCGCATCAGCCTCGGTGGCGTCCACGACGAGGCCGCGATCCGCGGTCACCGGCGCACCTACGTCGGCGCCCTCCCCGGCCAGGTCATCCAAGGGATGAAGAAGGCCGGCACGATTAACCCCGTGTTCATGCTCGACGAGATCGACAAGGTTGGCCACGACTTCCGCGGCGACCCCGCGGCGGCACTGCTCGAAGTCCTCGATCCGGAGCAGAACGACACCTTCAGCGACCACTACCTCGAGATTCCGTATGACCTCTCGAAAGTGATGTTCATCGCAACGGCCAACGTCGGCGACACCATCCCCGCACCGCTTCGGGACCGCATGGAGATCATCGAGATTCCGAGCTACACGCGCCGCGAGAAGGCCGACATCGCGCGCGTCCATCTCGTGCCGAAGCAGCTCGAGGAGCACGGCATCAAGCCCGAGCAGGTCACGCTCGAAGATGCGGCCATCGAATCGATCATCGATCACTACACCCGTGAAGCCGGCGTTCGTAACCTGGAGCGTCAAATCGCAAGCGTCATTCGTGGCGTGGCCGTGAAGGTTGCAGAAGGCGAAAAGGGGCCTTGGGCCATCTCTGACGAGGAATCGCTGCGGCCTTACCTCGGCGCGCCTCGCTTCATCTCGGAGGTGGCGGAGCGCACGGCAGAAACCGGCGTCGCGACCGGGCTGGCCTGGACATCCGTGGGCGGTGAGATTCTCTTCATCGAATGCACCAAGATGCACGGCACGGGCAAGCTTCAACTCACCGGCCAGCTCGGCGACGTCATGAAGGAGTCCGCACAAACGGCGATGAGCTACGTGCGAACGCGCGCCAAGGCGTTTGGAATTGCCGAGGACTTCCTCGAGAAGGCCGATGTCCACATCCACATCCCCGCCGGCGGCATGCCGAAGGACGGGCCAAGCGCCGGCGTCACGATGATGACCGCGATTGTCTCGCTGCTGACAGGCATCCACGTACGTCACGACGTTGCGATGACCGGCGAGATCACACTACGCGGCCGTGTTCTTCCTGTTGGCGGCGTCAAAGAGAAGGTGCTCGCTGCCCACCGCGCCGGAATCAAGCGCATCATTCTTCCCGAGCGCAACGTCGCCGACCTCGACGAGATTCCGGCCGAGGTTCGGGAAACCCTCGAGTTCATCCCGGTCTCCAAAATGGACGCGGTTCTTGCGAACGCACTCCTGGACCCTGACCGCCTAGAGCTCAACCTCGGCGATCCGCGTCCAGACAAGGGCGAATCCGAAGCAGTTCAACCATCCCCGTAAGGAGTGTTTGCGCACCGTTTGGGCGTGGTAATGTCCGTGCATGGGTGAGATCAAGACTACGGTGCTTGGTGCCGGTTCGTGGGGGACGGCCTTGGCGAAGCTCCTTGCGGACCAAGGCTATCCGACTCGGCTTTGGGCGCGCCGCGAGGTGATGGCCGATGCGATTCAGCGCGATCGGGAGAACCAGGCCTACCTACCTGGGTTCCCACTTCCCGACACGCTCGAGACCACCTCCGATCTCGAGTACGCGCTCGATGGAAGCGACCTCATCGTGTGTGTCGTGCCGACCCATGGGTTGAGGGAGGTGCTCAAAGACGCAGCGCTTCTATTCGGGACGAAGGCGCCCATCGTCAGCGCAACCAAAGGCATCGAAATCGACAGCCTCATGCTGGTTTCAGAGGTTTTCGAAGACGTGCTTCCCGAGTCCCAACACCCACGGCTCACCTACTTGGGCGGTCCGAGCTTCGCCAAGGAGGTCGCTGCGTGCCTTCCCACCGCGGTCTCGGTCGCGGGGAGCGACGCCGCCGCTGTGGCGGCCACGCAAGAGGCCTTTACCACGGATCGTTTCCGCGTCTACAGCACGGACGATGTCGTCGGCGTGGAGCTCGGCGGCGCACTCAAAAACGTCGTGGCCATCGCCGCAGGCATCGGCGACGGTCTCGGCTTCGGACACAACACGCGCGCGGGACTGATCACGCGAGGGCTCGCCGAGATCTCGCGCCTGGCAATCGCGAAGGGTGCGAACCCACTGACTCTTGCGGGTCTGAGCGGAATGGGCGACCTCGTTCTCACCTGCACCGGTGACCTTTCGCGAAACCGCAACGTCGGCCTTCAAATCGGACAAGGCAAATCGCTCAAAGACATTCTGGGCAGTATGCAAATGGTCGCCGAGGGGGTGCGCACCGCGAGGAGCGCAAAGGATCTCTCAGAACGTGTCGGTGTCGACATGCCGATCACGCGAGAGGTCTACGCGATGCTCTACGAAGACAAGCCGCCGTTGAAGGCCGTGGTTGACCTGATGACACGCCCCATGCGAGCCGAGCGCGAGTAATAGTAATGGAAAGTGGGAGCTTTCGTCCGGTATATCTGATCCTGGTGCCCGCCATCCTCGTCGCGGCTGGAATCCTCGGCTTCTACACGTTTCGGTCGGCCCGCGAACACACTCAGCTCGGAGAGCAAACGATCGCACAGTCATTGCTGTCGGTAGCCCAGCATCGGGTCGAGAGTATCGAGCGCTACATCGATGTCGCGGACCGCACGATCGGCCGGCTCGTCGATCCGAACGACTCGAGCACGCTGGACACGGAGTGGTTGCCTCAATCCACGACGCAGACCCCAAGCATCACCTCGGTCCTCTTGATCGATCAGGACGGCAACCTGATCCAATGGGCCAGCCGGCAGGATAAGAAGGCGCGCAGGGCCTTTCTGCGCATCTTTCGACAGCAATTGGTCGAGTCTCTCGAGCTCGACTCTCCGGAGCCGCACCTGCTGCGACACTCACACGAACAGATCAATGGCACGAGCTATCTTCTGTCGTACAGAGCATACGCAACGCTCGCGGGCCAGATCACTTACATCGTCGCTCATCACGACACGCAGTACTTGGTCGACCAAGTCTTCCCAATGATGTTCGTCGCCGACGAGACGGCGCCACTCTACAACATCGTCGACGAAGGCAACCATGTGGTATTCGGACCCGATCTATCGGAAGTCGGCGTGTATACGGTGGCCCACCGCTTCCCGACGACGCTCTACAGGTGGCGCCTGCAGGTAGCACCACGTCAAGCCGCGCTCCTGCAAGCACAGGGGCGCTCACTCATGCGGGGAGAGACCGCACTGCCTCTGATGTCCTTTGCGATCATCTTGCTCAGCGCCGTGTTCTTCATCTACGCCGCGGAGAAAGAGCGACGGCTCAACGTGCTCAAGAGCGAGCTGATGGCCAACGTGTCGCACGAGCTCAAGACTCCTTTGTCGGTCGTCCGGATGTTCGCTGACATGCTTCGTTCCGGCCGTGTCCCGAACGAGGAACGCAGAGTCGAGTACTTGGACATCATTTGCCGAGAGTCGGAGCGGCTCACCTCGCTCATCGACAACATGCTCGACTTCTCCGCACTCGAAGGGGGCAAAGGGCCATATCACTTGAGGCGCGGAGACATCGGAGATGCGGTCGACCGCGCGCTCGACGCCTTTCGCTACCGTAGTGAACAAGACGGGGTAGAGATTCATCTGCAGCGAGAGGAGGAGCTTCCCCCAGTCCTGATCGACCCGGAGGCGATCGCTCTCGCCGTCATCAACCTGCTAGACAACGCGGTGAAATACGGCGGACAGACGCCGGTCGAGCTCGAGCTCACCACGAAGCGCTCTTCGGTGGACGTTGCCGTCCGCGACCACGGACCCGGCATCCCAAGCGATTCCCTCCGCCGGGTATTCGAACGATTCTATAGAGGGCCCCACGCCAACCCGACCCGGGGATCGGGAATCGGCCTGTCGCTCGTCAAGAACATCGCGCAAGCGCACGGCGGGCGGGCGTGGGCGAAAAACGCGGCGGGAGGGGGCGCTGTCGTCGGATTTTCGATCCCCATCGCCGGCGGCCGAGCCGGCTGAGCGCGGCGTCTTTGCCGCACGACTAGACTGCGGCTATCTTCGCCACGATGTCAGAAGACGAACACGGTATCCTCCTCGTCGAAGATGATCCAGCGCTCGCGCTCGGGCTCTCCGACAGCCTGCGCTTCGAGGGATACCGAGTCGTCCACACGGCCAGTGGTGAAGAGGCAATCGAGCTAGCCGCCTCCGAAGACATCGGGTGCGTCATCCTCGACCTCATGCTTCCGGACCTCAACGGGTATCAGGTCTGCGAAACGATCCGCAAAATGGACCCCATCCTGCCAATCCTCATGCTCACGGCGCGCGGACAGGAAGCAGACAAAATCCGGGGCCTCGAGGCGGGCGCCGACGACTACGTGACCAAGCCGTTCTCCATCGGCGAGTTGGTCGCGCGAATCAGGGCGCTGTTCCGGCGCGCGGGGCGCTCGGTGCGGCCTTCACAAGCCGAGATTCGGATCGGCGACATCAACATCGAGACCGGCTCTCAGACCCTGACGCACGGCTCCGAGACGATGCACCTCTCGTTTTACGAGGTAGAGTTGCTCAAGTTCCTTTGGGAGCGCCACGGCGAACCGGTGTCACGGGACGAAATCCTCGATAAGATTTGGGGCCTCGAAGCCGGCCCGAACAACCGAACGGTCGACAACTTCATCGTCAAGCTGCGCCGCAAGATCGAACCCAAGCCCGACCGGCCCATACACATCCTGACCGTGTACGGCATCGGGTACAAGCTCGTCTGTTGATCGCATGGGAACCGGGCTCTCCACGTTGCTTTGGTATGGGTTGTGCGGCGGTGCCGTGGCGCTGACGATTGTCGTGGGTGCGGGCCTTTTCATGTGGGGAACCCGCCGAGAGAAGCGGAATCGTACCAAACTACCGCCGTCTTGACCTGGTGCGGGCCGGTCGTTACAACCAAGCCGCTTGCGAGCGAACTTTGCTGGACCAGGAGAGTCTTTGCCGGGAACTGAACAACGAGGCGGGCTTGGCCGCCGGCTAGCGATAGGCATCTATTCGATTGCTCTGGCCTACTTGGTCATTGTGGGCTTTGCCTCCGTCATTCCTCAGATCTTCTGGCCTGAAAGCGACGAATCGTTCGACCTCGAATGCGCCGACGGCCTGCAATTGCTCCGGCATGAGGTCGATGAGGTCCGGCTCGCCTACCTGGAGACCCACGAAACCGACGGGACGGCCCTCCGAAACACCCTCGAATCTTGGGATCTGCGCCTAAATGCGCTGGCCAAACGGTGTGAAAAGGACCAAGTACAGCTGCTCAATCAATATCGACACCGCGTCGAGCTCGGCCTGCAGAGGTACATGCGTGAAGACGCGCCTCTGGCCAACCGCGTCACTGAGGCGCTGGGCTCGGCACCGGTTCCCCAATCACCCGAGACACCGGAGCCCACTCCATGACCGAGCCGCCCGAAGAGGAAGGCGCCCAGACGTTCGCAGATCTTGGCATTCACGACGACGTCCTCGAAGCCATCGCAGAAATGGGTTGGGAGACCCCTACCCCAGTCCAACGCGATTCGTACCCACTCGCTATCGCAGGTCGCGACGTCATCGTTCAATCTCGAACTGGCACCGGCAAGACCGGCGCGTTCGGGATTCCGTTGGTCGACGGGCTGCTCTCGGATGAGGGCAACGAGCAAGCGCTCGTACTGGCGCCGACGAGAGAGCTCGCACTTCAGAGCGCACGCGAAATCGCCAAGCTCGGCGCCCGTCGCGGCATCGACACGGTCGCCGTCTATGGCGGGGCGTCGATGGAGCAGCAGATCCGTGCCCTCGAAAAAGGGGCGCGCGTCATCAGTGGGACGCCTGGACGAGTGCTCGACCACCTCAAACGCGGGACGATGGATGCATCGCGACTGGGAGTCTTGGTGCTCGACGAAGCGGACGAAATGCTGTCGATGGGGTTCGCCAAGGAGCTCCACGCCATCATCGAAAGGCTGCCAGACAAGCGTCAAACTCTGCTGTTTTCTGCGACGGTCGACCGTGCCGTCAAGCGCGTCGCTGAAAAATACATGACCGACCCGCAGTTCCTGGGGCTCTCAGGCGACCACGTGGGCGCCCTCGGAGTCGAGCACTTCGTCTACATGGTCAGCGGCGTCGGACGCGTCGCGAACCTGATTACGGTTCTCGAAACCGAAGACCCGGAAAGCGCGCTCATCTTCTGCAACACCAAAGCCGAAACCGAAGAGGTCTCGGCGGCGCTGCAGCGTGCGGGCTTCAATGCAGAATGGCTGAACGGCGACCGACCTCAACGCGAACGCGAGGAAGTCCTCGCGCGTGTGCGCCGCGAAGAGGTTCGGTTCTTGGTCGCGACGGACGTCGCGGCGCGCGGCATCGACGTGTCTCACCTCACCCACGTCATCAACTTCTCGCTACCGGCCAACGTCGAGCAATACGTGCACCGCACCGGGAGGACCGGACGCGCGGGACGAACGGGCACGGCGATCACCTTGGTTGGACCCACCGAGCTCGGAATCCTCTACTACCTACGACTGCAGTACCGGATCTTCCCTGTAGAGCGAACGCTCCCAAGCGAGGGCGAGCAACGCACCCGGCAGGAGGCGGACCGAATCGCGATGATCGAAGCGGCCTACCCAAAGGCTCCGAAGGAGCAAGAGCTCGCATTGGTGCGGCGGTTCATGACCCACGTCAACGCCGAGGGGATGCTCGCGGGCTTGCTGGGTGCGTTCTTCGGAACCGAAACCGAAGACGTCGACAAGGTCGCGGCCTCCCGGCGACGGCGTGGCAAACAGCACGTCGACGACCACAGCAAGGGAAATGGCCAGGACG
>PVMK01153389.1_pt1:0-45000 | contig 72014 bp, 63 predicted proteins | sample 1853481 | NCBI WGS metagenome assembly PVMK01 (sample SAMN08533507, study PRJNA380276) | Marine sediment metagenome, whole genome shotgun sequencing project.
AGTTGAAATAAATAGAAATTATTACAAAAACCAAGATAGCAAAAACTCTTTGAATTATCAAATTGACATAAAGTTGAAAGAAATATTTTTGAAATGAGAATACGGAAAATATGTCATTTGGGAAATTAGAACATAAAATACTGTTGGCAACAACGTGTAAAATTAATAATTTGGTCTGTGTAAAACTCAAAGTTTCGGTATATTTACAACGGATTTTCCGTTAGGAAAATCCTCGCATACTTTACCATTACTAATCTTGCACAAACCGTTGTAAACAATTAGAAGAATGAATTTCAAATTATCAATCTATATACTTTTAATTCCTCTCTTTTGTTCTTTCTGATTAATTAATAAATATAAGAGATTGTAAACTTAAGACGTGTATAAAACATAGCTATTAAGTGCTAAACCCAAAGGGAAGTGTTTATTTACAAAGTTCCGCCAAATTTTTAATTTGGCTTTTAAAATAGAAAAAGTAAAAACAAAATATAAAAATTCGGCTCTGTGCCAAACCGAAAATGTAGTACCTTTTTACACGCTACTTTTCATACACAAACCGTTATGCTTCATTATCAAACAAGTCGTATAAAATAAATTCATTTTTATTGCTAAAGCTAGCACACAAAATACCTTGCTTTCTTTTGCTTATAGGTTGTAACATAGCTACTAAAGTCTTTTTACTCTCAAAAACCTTGATAAAAACAATATTACCCTGATGAAATGATTTTTACCCCTAAAAATTGATATTCAATGAATTTTGCACTATTAAAAATGTATTTTACCCTTATTAAGGTGAAATAAACTATATTTACCCCTGCAAAACGAATTTTACCCCAGTTAATAGAAAATAAATGAAAAAAATAGGACTTACCTGGCTTCAAGAAAAATTAAAAATCAAAGGCTTTCAATTAACTCACGAATCATATATAGGGGCTACTGATAAAACAGAAATAAGTTCAACAAATACAGTTGTACGCACTTTCAAATCAAAATATGATGTAAAAAATGACAATCCAATTTCTCATTTAGAATTTGCTTTAAAATATGATGATTTAAACCTTGCATTCATAAAGGAAGTTTTCGCTTCAGTTGAGCACCAAACAATAGCTGACTACGTAAAAGCAAATCCAAATCGAAAATATTCAAGAATAATAGGTTTTCTTTATGAATTTACTGGAGTCAAATCAATAGATGTTGACATCACTATTTCTAATTATGAAGACTTATTAGATTCTTCTAAATATGTTACAGGAAGTATTACAAAAATATCTAAATGGAAAATAAATGACAACCTTCTCGGTTCTAAAGAATACTGTCCAGTAATTAGAAAGACAACAGAACTCAAAGATTTACTTGATTGGAATATTCAAGGTGAAATTGAAAATCTAAAGCATGAATATTCTCCGGAAATTTTTAAACGAGCAAGCTATTACCTATATAAGAAAGAATCAAAATCATCAAGTGAAATAGAGAAAGAAGAGCCGCCACAAGACAGAATGGATAAATTCATTGTTTTACTGGAAGAAGCTGGTCAAAAATCTTTTGAAGAATCATTGTCAGAAGTAGAATTGGTACGTATACAAAATATTATTGTTGATCCAAGGTATGCAGATAATGGCTTTAGAGATTTTCAAAACTATGTAGGTCAAACAATGAGAGACTATACACAGAAAGTACATTACGTATGTCCTCCACCACAATTTGTAAAGTCTCTTATGAAAGGACTTGTTGACCTAAACAAAAAGAACTCATCAACTGCAACGATTATAAAAGCCACAATGGTATCATTTGGCTATGTATATGCTCATCCGTTTGAAGACGGTAACGGAAGGATTCATCGTTTTCTAATACATGATATTCTAGTACGTGATGGCATTGTGCCAAACAGCACAATACTTCCTGTTTCGGCTCAAATACTCGCCCATATGGATGAATATGATGCTACTTTAGAGTTGCTTTCTAAGTTGATAGAACGAAAAGTAAAATATGACATTAACGATTCTGGTGAAATGTCAGTTAATAATGCATCAGATATAGAAGCATTGTTCAGATATCCAGATCTCACAAATCATACTGTATTTTTGGCAAGAGCTATACAATCAACAGTTACAACAGACATTCCAGAAGAACTTCTTTTCCTTCAGTGCTATGATGAACTGAAGAGTAATATCCAGAATATAGTAGATATGCCGGATAAAAAAGTTGATCGTATGATATTATTCCTTCACCAAAATAAAGGAAAACTTGCAAGTAGAAAACGAAACTTTTACAAAGAACTAAGTGATAATGAAATTGAGAAAATGGAACAAGCTTATATTCAGATATTTGAAAGTAAAAACTTAAAATAGAATTAAACGAAAGCACAACAAAATGTATAGTGCATAGCACCCTTCGGGATGCTACGACACCATACACAAAACGTTGTAAGCAACCTTGTAATGACCAATTAAATATTGATGTAAGTTTTTCATTTTTAATACTATACATCGTTTCTTATAATTTATCGTATTTTTATAAAAATATTCATCATGAAAAATAATCTGATTTCTACAAGTATTTTATTACTGATATTGTTTTGTTTCTGTTCATGCAAAAATCGCAATTCAAACAAGTCAACTGAAGACAAAGACCATGTTATCTCAGAATTGAAAACCGTATTGATCAATGGTGATAGTTTTAGTTACATGGATATAGGAAAAGGTGAACCTGTAGTATTTGTTCATGGTACAGTTGGTGATTACCGCGTGTGGGGAGAACAGATGGATGCCTTTTCCAAAAACCATAGAGTTATTGCCTTTAGCAGGCGATTTGCTTACCCAAACAAACAAGTTATAAATGACTCAACTGATTATTCGGTTACCGCTCATGCAAAAGACCTTACACAATTTATAAAAACGCTTAATATAGAAGCTGTCCATCTTGTTGGTCACTCTTATGGTGCTTTCACTTCTTTAATTACCGCTTTAGAACATCCTGAACTGGTGAAAAGCCTCACACTTGGTGAACCACCGATTATGTCGCTCCTTCAGAATGTCCCTGACGGAGGCGCTATAGGACATGATTTTGTTACCAACGTATTTATTCCAACCGCTGAAGCATTTAAAAATAATAACGATAAAAGAGCCGTAGAAATATTTATTGGTGGCGTATTAGCGGATAGTCTGTATTTCTCGCAAGCTCCTCAACAACAAAAGGATATGATGATGGATAATCTCTTAGAATTAAAGGCTGTTGTTTCTACAGAGAACCTTTTTCCTCCCCTAGTTTGCGATGATATTAAAACATTAAATATGCCTGTATTATTAATAAAAGGAGATAGATCTCCTAAGATTTTGACTGTGATAATAGATGAACTAGATTCTTGCTTAGACAATAATGTACTTGCAATCCTACCGAACTCTTCTCATGGATTGGAATTTCAAAATCCAATAGAGTTTAACAAAATAGTTCTTGACTTTATAAATAATCATTAATAAATAGGTGATTTCCGAATTGAATAAGGCAGCATACAACAACGTGTATAAAACATAGCTATTAAGTGCTAAATCGGGTAGTTTGTGAGTATTTACAAAGACCGCCAAATTTTAAATTTGGCTTTTTAAAATTGATACGTTAAAAACAAAATATAAAAATTGGCTTGTGTTAACCCGAAATATTAGCGTCTTTTTACATGCTACATTTCATACACAAGACCGTTAGCAATAATTAAAGAAATATGAAATTGAATGGGATTTAACATTGTGCTTATAGAACCAGAAATACCAATGAATACTGGTAATATTGGTCGTCTTAGTTTAGCATCAGGATCAGTTTTGCATTTAGTAAAACCATTTGGATTTGAATTAGATGATTCAAGATTAAAAAGAGCCGGACTAGATTATTGGAAACACATTTCTGTAAATATTTATGAGGATATGGATGAATTTTTCTCAATAAATAATGATAAATACATGGTCTACCTTTCAAGCTCTGGAAAGAAGAATTATTGTTCTATTCACTATAAGGATGATATGTTTCTCATTTTTGGAAAAGAGTCTGTTGGTTTGCCAAAAAATATAATTGCTGCGAACTCAGATAAACTTTATAAAATCCCGATATACAGCAGTCATGTTAGAAGCTTAAACTTAGCAAATGCTGTAAGCATTGTGGTGTATGACGGCCTAAGAAATATTAATTAAAAACTATTGCTAACAATGGCTATAATTCATTGTGGTTTTGTGACACACCAAAATATATTTTATAAATTACGGCTGATTTCGTTGTGGAATAATCCTTCGGATTTGTCCACAACGAAATCATAGCCTAACCGTTAGCAACAATAGAAAAATGAAGATTATAGTCGTTGTACTTACCAGTTTAATTTTTTGTAATTCATTATTTGCACAGATTGAGCAAAATATTGTTTCAGGAAGTGATATTATCAATATCAAGATTTATGGAGAAGGTGAACCCATATTAATAATCAATGGAGGGCCTGGTATGAATAGTGAAGGTTTCAAATCTTTAGCTAAAACTATTGGTAACTCATCTAAGGCAATTATATATGATCAGAGAGGTACTGGACAATCAAAAATATCAAATATAAACAGAAGTACAATTACATTGGATTTGATGATTAAAGATATAGAGATGATTCGAGGTTACTTAAAAATAGATCATTGGGTAGTATTAGGACATTCATTTGGAGGAATGCTTGCATCATATTATGCCTCGAAACACCCGGAAAGGATTAAAGGACTTATTTTATCTTCTTCTGGCGGAATCAATATGGATTTGTTTTCAAGAATTAATATTCCCTCAAGACTAACAATAGCTGAAAGAGATTCTTTGAACTATTGGAATAATGAAATTGCCTCTGGGGATACAACTTACCATGCAAGATTAAAAAGAGGTAAGTTTTTAGCTCCTGCTTACTTATATGATAAAACCAATGTGCCCACAGTTGCGGAAAGGTTGACTCAAGGAAATCTAGTTATTAATCAATTAGTATATCAAAACATGAGAAAGATTGATTTTGATTGTTCAATTGGATTGAAAAATATTAAAGTGCCAGTTTTGATTATTCAAGGAAGAGAAGATATAATTGACAGGGAAACAGCTAACACAGCTGTAAATGTGTTTCAAAATTCTACTTTAGTTATTCTTGAAAAATGTGGGCACTATGGATGGTTGGATCAACCAAAGCAATATTTTGAAAATATAAATAGTTACTTACAAAGATTAAATATGTAAATAAAGTTGCTAACACTGTATATAGCAAATAAGGCATCAGGTGGTTTATGAAAGTTCAGTGCTGTTTACAATCACCGCCAAGACGTTAATTTGGCTTTTAAGAATAACTAAATTAAAAACAAAATACAACGTTTTGGCTCAGTGCAAACTTGAAAGTTTATCGCTTTCTACTGCCCTACTTGCCATATACTAAACGCTGTCGGTCATTAAAAATAAACACTAAAAAAATGAAAATAATCAAACTTCTTCCACTAATGCTCTTCATTTTAGTGCTTACAAACTGTGAGCATTCGAATTCTAAAAAGGTCACAGAAAATAAATCTCCAAAGACTAATAGAGAATATTATCAACTTAAGATCTATACCTTTGATTCAGAGGACCAAGTAATGGTAACTGATAAGTACCTTAAAGAAGCCTATTTGCCTGGAGTAAAAAGATTGGGAATCAATAATATAGGTGTATTCAAATTAAGACAAAATGACACTGATACTATTCAAAAAACATATGTTCTTACTCCGTTTATATCGATTGAACAATTAATTGAACTTGAAGATCGACTTAATAGAGATGAGCAATACTTAACTGCCGGAAGTGATTATTTAAATGCATCTTATGACCAAGCACCATACCGGCAAATTGAGTCAACAATAATGGTTGCTTTTCAAGACTTTCCAGCAATGAGACCGTCGAAATTGAATAGTCCAAGATCAGAACGAATATATGAATTGCGGAGTTATATATCGCCAACTGAAGCCTACTATAAAAATAAAGTCGAAATGTTTAATGCTGGTGGAGAAATCAAACTCTTTGATCGTCTCGAGTTTAATTCAGTTTTTTATGGAGAAGTAATTTCGGGTTCTGAAATGCCAAATTTAATGTATCTGACAACTTTCTCTGATCAAGCAAGTAGGGATAAACATTGGGAAGATTTCGTTGATTCGCCTGAATGGAAAAAAATGGTTGCTATGCCTAAATACAAAAATAATGTATCTAAATATGATCTGATTTTCCTTTTTCCAACCGAATATTCAGATTATTAATTGTTCCTATAAATGGACAAAAAACGAACCGACAACACTGGCTATAATTCATTGTGGTTTTGTACCATTCCAAAGTTTAGTATATTTAACACGGCTGATTTCTAAACGGAATATTTCCTTCGGAAAATTCCACAACGAAATCATAGCCTAACCGTTATGCTCAATTATCTGGACGTAACATTATAAGCATTTAATCGTCTTCGAATAAAAGGAATACTATGGATACGAAAAAATTACTTTCTTTAGGTTGGATTACTGCAATAACTTTTATTTTAGGAACTTTAATTCTGGGCAGCCAAATAGAAGACTATAGCGCGATTTCCCAAACTGTAAGTGAGATTGGGGAAAAAGGTTCCCCACTTTATATACAATGGCAAATATTTAGTATCGGGATTGGCTGCTTATTAATCCTATTTGCCATTGGAATTGTGTCTTTTGCAAAGAAAAGAGACTTATCTCTTGTACCCGGTATATTTATTTTGGTTTATGGATTATCTCAGTTTGCTATTGGCATTTTTCCTTCTCCTCATCCTCTACACAATATTTTTGGCCTTTCAATGACAATGGGTTATTTTTCTCCTTTGATATTTGCTGTGCGATGGAAGAACCAACTCGGCATGACATTTAAAAGATTATCATTAATTGCTTTTATTTTAATTGTACTTGGCATCTTTTTAAACTTAACACCCGCTTTTGCCCCGTCTCTTTACCCTTTGGAATATTACGGTATAGTTCAGCGCTTTTTGCTTTTTACGTTCTACATTTATTGTGCCTTTATAAGTATTAGCACTATCAATTTTTCACTAACTTTACAAGGACCAACTGAGCATAACAAAGAATAAACGCTATTAATACAAGCGTCTATTCAAACCGTTGTGCTTAATTAAAATAAACTGCTACAAAAAATGATTGAAAGGCTCGAAAATAATGATCTAGAAATATCTAAAAAAATACGTTCAGTTTTTCAAGTATCATATAAAGTAGAGGCCAAATTATTAAACGCTACCAATTTTCCTCCCTTAAAAAGATCTCTTGAAAATTATGTGAAGAGTAATACAGAGTTTTTCGGATACTTAAAAAACGAAGAACTAGCTGGAGTAATTGAAGTTGATCATATCGATAACTATACACACATTAGTAGTTTAGTAGTAGACCCAAATTTTTTCAGACAAGGAATTGCGAGAAAGCTAATGGAGTTCGTTTTAAATACATTTGATACTAATCTCTTTGTCGTCGAAACTGGACTCGAGAATGGACCCGCTACTGAATTGTATAAAAACTTTGATTTCAAAGAAGTTAAACAATGGAACACTGACCACGGAATTAGAAAAATAAAATTTGAGCGGAGGATAAATAACTAAGCACAACAACGGCTATAATATATTGTGGGTAAGTTATTTGCCCGAAGTAAGAGATAATAAAAAAGATATAGCTATCGGACTATAATAGCTAGTTTAACCACAACATACCATAGCCAAAACGTTATGGGCAATAAACAATTCAAAATCATATAATAAAATAATGAAAATAATATTCAACCTTATTATTATTAGCACCTTCCCAATATTTCTTTTTGGACAAGATTCTTCAACAAATACAGTTACTTCTTCAGCACAGTTGATCGAAACTATCATCAAAAATACAGGTTCAGCCTTGGTACCCAATACAGTAGACGTTATTAAAGAAGGAAATCCAGAAACACCAGTTAAAGGTATAGTTACTTGCATGTTTGCTACAATGGACGTTTTGAGAAAGGCCGTTAAAAAAAACTGCAATCTTATAATCGTTCACGAGCCTCTGTATTATAACCATTTAGACAACACGGATCAATTTCAAAATGATTCAGTATACCTGGAAAAAAAGAAATTTATTGATGATCATAAACTTGTAGTTTGGCGGTTCCACGACTATATTCATCGCATCCAACCAGATGGTATTCTTTCTGGAATGGTTGAGAAACTTGGTTGGGAAAATAATAGAGTAATCGATAATCAATACAAATTTTCTTTCCCTCAAATTACATTAACTGATCTATTAAAAAATTTGAAGAGGACATTTCCGAAAAATGGTTTTTATGTAGTTGGAGACCCTGAAATGAAATTATCCAGTGTTTTATATATCCCTGGTGCATCAGGTAGTAATATCCAAATTAGACAACTACGGAATAGCAGTGTTGATGTTGTAGTTGCTGGCGAGGTGCCTCAATGGGAAACTTATGAATACGTCCGAGATGCTGTTACACAAGGAAGGAAAAAAGCGATTATTTTTATCGGACATATTAACTCAGAAGAAAATGGCATGAAATTTTGCGCTGATTGGTTGAGCGAATTCGTCAAAGATATTCCTATCTATTATATAGAGAGTGGCTCTTCGTATTGGACCTATTAAAAAATTAAGTGGAAAGAAATTCCTGCTGTCAGATTTTAAATTGTCAAAAAGTGTAATTCATCTAAATAATAAGAAATATTATAAGCCCATAACACCAAATAAATGGTATTAAAACGACCATTTATTCAAACCGTTGTGGCACATTAGTAAATATGAAAGCATATAATATTAAAAACTACGGAGAACCTGACAAAGTTCTTAGGCTTATAGAAACCGAACAACCTGAACCTAAAAATACCGAGGTTCAGGTTAAAGTTTGTGCAACAACGATCAATGATTACGATTGGTGCATTACCACCGGAAAGCCTTTTGCTTATCGTCTGTTCTTTGGGATATTTAGTCCCAGAAAAAAATTAATGATACCAGGAATGGAGGTATCAGGAATTGTGGAGCAGGTCGGAAATAATGCTACAAAGTTTAAAGCCGGTGATGCTGTTTACGGTGACATCTCAGAATTCGGATTTGGCAGCTTTGCTGAGTTTCTTTGCATAGATGAGAAAGCACTTGCTCGAAAGCCAGATAGCATGAGTTTTGAAGAGGCAGCTAGTATTCCACATGCAGCAATGCTTGCCGTACAAGGTCTGCGGGATGTGGGACAGATTAAAGATAGCCAGAAGATCTTAATCAATGGCGGCGGCGGTGGTGTTGGTTCATTTGGACTTCAAATAGCAAAACTTTACAACGCAGATGTTACAGGGGTCGATACCGGTGAAAAATTAAAAGCGATGGAAATTCAAGGGTTTGACAACGTAATTGACTATAAAAAAGAAGACTTTACTAAGAGTGATCAGCAATATGATCTAATCCTTGATTGTAAGACCAATCGATCGCTCTGGAAATTTTTAAAGGTTCTTGAACCGGAAGGAAAATACGTTTCAATAGGTGGTAGGTCCGGCAATCTGTTGCAAATGCTTTATACGAGTCCGATACTAAAGTTATTTAGCAAGAAACGTGTGCACATGGTCATGTTAAAAGCTAATAAGGACTTGGAGTACATCAATCAGCTTTATGAGGACAACAAGATAAATTGTGTTATAGATGGTCCTTATACTTTTGACAAAATACCTTGGGCGATTCAACGATTTGGAGATGGACGGCACAATGGTAAAATTGTAATTTCAGTAAATTAACAGTGCCACAACAATGGCTATAATTCATTGTGGTTTTGTGCCACACCAAAATATATTTTATAAATTACGGCTGATTTCTCAACTGAATGTTTCTTTCGGAATATTCCACAACGAAATCATGGCCTAACCGTTGTGGTGCATTCCCCACATTACGAAACCGAGGTTAATTACTTTTGCTAACATCAAAGTGAAAGGAATGAAAATGCAAAATATGAATAATTAAAAGCCATAACCAATTTATAAATAATTACTAAATTTAATGTCGACCAAAATCCGAAAATAATGAAGCCTATGGCAGCTGGACATAAAACAAATTGGTACAGAAAACAATTAATTTTATACTTACCACATAATTTCTTTTTACTATTATTTCTGATTAACGTTACTTTAAGTGCTTATTCGCAAGACCATACAACAGCATCAGATATACAAAAACCTCATAAAACCAATATTCATATAGAGATTGATGGCGTTTTGGATGAGCCTGTTTGGCAAGAAGCATTATTTGCAGATAAATTCTATAATAAAGATAATAATAGTGGTCCCTTTAAGAATACTAAAGTCTGGTTTACTTATGATACAGATAACCTTTTTGCCGCCTTCAAATGCCAAGTGAAAGATATTTCTTTATTAACCACAGCCCGATTAGATAAAGATAATGAAACCATCATGGATAATGAATGGATTGGTTTTTGCGTGGACACTTACAATGATGGGATTGTTGCTTATGCTTTTGTTACGGATGCCATGGGAAATCAGTTAGATGGAGCATTAAACCCAAATTTGGACCTCACTTTTTCTTTTTCTTCAAACTGGACTTCAGCCGTTAAAAAAGAATATGATGGATATACTGTAGAGATGAGAATACCATTGGCTAAACTACCTGTCAGATGGAATAAAGGGAGTGCGGAAATGGCAATATTAATGCTAAGGCATGATAAGCAAAATAACAGATTGATTGTAAGCCCGTCCCTAAATTCGGATATCCGATACATTCTTAGTCAATTTCAAGAAATACAGATACACGGAATACGTCAAACCCATCCAAAAAATTTGTCAGGTGTAGATATTACTGAAAGATTGGCTTATAAGAAATCAAAAATTGATGTCGCCAGTTTCAAGGGAAGATGCCAAGGAGGAGATGCATCTGTGATGGATTATTTAATATTTAAAAAAAGGGAGATTGAAGGTGCAGACCATCCTAGAGAGTTTCAATATAGATTGGACAGTGAATACGTAATGGACGTATTTGAAAATACTGAATACCTAAAAGACTATAACACAAATGTCAATTTTGAAACTTTATTAGAAAGAGCACAAACAACTGCCTTCCTTGTGCTTCAAAATGACACCATTGTTTACGAGAACTATTTTAACGGCTTTAACCAAGATTCAATATACACATCTTTCTCTGTTGCCAAATCATTTGTAAGTACACTAATCGGATTAGCCATTTCCGATGGGTACATTAAGAGTGATGAAGATAAAATCACAACCTATCTACCCGAATTAATGAAAATAGATACTCAATTTTCGAATATTGCTATAAAAGATTTATTAAGTATGAGTTCAGGTATAGCATATTCAGGAGAAGGCTTCCCCTCCGATGATGACATTACCTATGTTAGTCCTGATTTAAGAAACGCAACTTTCGATAATGTACGAATAGCAGAACCTCCGGGCAAGCATTGGCTGTACAATAATTACAATCCTCTTTTGTTGGGAATGATATTGGAGCGAACCACACAAAAATCGGTATCTGAATATATGGAGGAAAAACTTTGGAAAAAAATGGGAGGTGGAAGTGCCAGTTGGAGCCTTGATGAACATGGTTTTGAAAAAATGGAAAGCGGCATTAATTGCAGTGCTTACGATTACGCAAGATTTGCATCCCTTTTCCTTAATAATGGAAGAAATAATGATGTTCAAGTAATTCCTAATAATTGGATACCATCCACTCAACCAGAAGTAAAACCTAAAGGTTACTATGATTACTTGTTAGACCATAATGTTTATTACAGCTATTTCTGGTGGGGCAAGTTTCGTGGAAACCAGGCAAATACAAATGATTTTTTCGGGATGGGCAATAAAGGCGAATATGTGTATGTATGCCCCCAGAAAAAACTAACAATCATAAGACTGGGATTTGAATATGGACTTTCTACACCTAGTCCGTTTTCATGGCCTGACTTGTTTTATCAGTTTTGCACAGATTTCAGGACAACCTACTAAAATTTTGCTGAATGAATTAGAGAATAATAAAAACGCACCACAACAATAAATATAGGTAATTGGGCAGATAGTGCTAAATTTGAAAATGAGTACATTTAATAAAATATAGCGGTTTGATAGGTGGGTGTTTCAAAATGCCCAACACCCCATATTCGAACCGTTATATGCAATTGACAAATAAAAAATCTGAATGAATATAAATTTAAACATGGCCGTTTTAATAGATGGCGATAATATACCATCAGCTCATGTAAAAGAAATGATGGCAGAAATAGCCAAATATGGTAATCCTACAATCAAAAGAATTTATGGTGATTGGACTAGACCTGGTTTGACAAAGTGGAAAAACCTTCTTCTTGAAAATGCTATAACACCTATTCAACAATATGGATACACAACTGGTAAAAACGCCACAGACTCGGCTATGATTATTGATGCAATGGATATTCTTTATAGTGGCAAGGTTAATGGTTTCTGTCTTGTTTCAAGTGATAGCGATTTTACACGATTAGCTACAAGATTGAGGGAAGCAGGTATGCAAGTAATTGGTATTGGTGAAAAAAAGACCCCTAATCCTTTTATTGTAGCATGTGACAAGTTTATATATATCGAAATCTTAAAAAAACAAACGGAGGAAAAAATTGAAAATAAGGAAATCACTGAATTAGCAGTAGACAATATAACTAAGAAAGAAATAAAGTTCATTTCCGCTACGATTAACGATTTATCAGATGAGGAAGGATGGGCGTATCTTGGAGATGTTGGAAGTTTATTACAGAAAAAACAACCCAACTTTGATTCCAGAAATTATGGTTTTGAAAAATTAACTCCATTGATAAAATCCACTGGTAATTTTGAAATAGAACAGCGAGAGAATCCAAAAAGCAGACACAAATTAATTTTCGTTAAGAATAAAGAAAAGCATATAACAAGAGCTAAAAAGCATTAAAACGACTTTTTAGCAGGAACGTTGTGCGTCATTTTAGCAGAGCGGATAAAAAAATAAAACTAAGAAAATGAATACAGATATTTCCCCAATTATACAAGCATCAGAATTATTGAAATTATATAAATCTGAAAATTTAGTTATTGCCGATGTTAGTAACGGGAAAGATGCGAAAACGAATTATGAAGCTAAACATTTAGAAGGAGCTATATTTATTGATTTAAGCGCTCAACTTGCTGAAATTAAAGATGATTTGTCAATTGGGGGAAGACATCCTTTACCGAAAATTGAAAATTTTACAGAAACATTATCAAACCTTGGAATTTCAGAAGAAAGTCACGTAATAATTTATGATGACAAGAATGGCTCAAATGCAGCAGCAAGATTTTGGTGGATGCTAAAATCAATTGGTCACAAAAAAGTTCAAGTTCTTAATGGCGGAATACAAGAAGCTGAAAAAAATAAATTTCCAATAAGTTCAAAAACAGAAAGTATTAATAAAACAGAATTTTATAAAGTTGACAATTGGAAACTCCCAATTGTAGAAATTGACGAGGTTGAAAAAGTTTCGCAGACTGAAAATCATATTGTAATTGATGTTCGGGAATTTAAACGTTATAATGGAGAAACTGAACCATTGGATCTAGTTGCAGGACATATTCCAGGAGCAATAAACATCCCTTTTTCAGAAAATTTGGATAAAACTGGTTTGTTTTTATCACCTGATGAGCTAAAAGTAAAATATGAAGCTGTATTTGAAAATTATAATAGCGAAAATATAATTGTTCATTGTGGTTCGGGCGTTACCGCTTGTCATTCACTTTTAGCAATCGCATATGCTGAATTGAAAATTCCAAAACTTTATGTTGGTTCGTGGAGTGAATGGAGCAGAAATAATAAAGTAATCGAAACGAAAACTGAATAACAATAACGAACACACAACAATGGCTATAAGTAATTACTTGTTCTCGCCTATTCTGAAAATCCCTGCGGAATTTTCAGCTTGGTTTGTACTTGCAAAGTTAGTTGCTAACCCCTCGCAACTACTCATAGCCGAGACGTTGTGTGTCATTGACAAATGAAAACAAAACTTTATAAAATATTAAAACGAATGGTTCTATTAACAGTTATACTAATTAGTGTTTTGACCTTAATTGTTATAGTTTATTTGAAACAAGAAAAATTTGGGAAGGAAGCTTCAGGAGAAAGACTAGATTTAATAAAAAATTCAAACAATTTCAAAGATGGAAAGTTTCAAAATATAAATTTCACTCCAGAACTTTCTGAGGGTTATTCAACCTTCGGAGTTATGTATAACCAATTTTTCAAGAAATCACCAAGAAGGAGTCCTGTAGACAAAATTCCATCTATTAAAACCAACTTACTAGAATTAAACCTCAATGACAATGTGTTAATTTGGTTTGGGCATTCTTCCTATTTTATGCAAATAGATGGAAAGCGAATATTAGTAGACCCTGTTTTTAGTGGAAATGCTTCTCCAATTCCAGGAACAATTAAGTCCTTTAACGGAACTGATATTTATACAGTAAATGACCTTCCTCAAATAGACTATTTATTTATCTCGCACGACCATTACGATCATGTTGATTATTCAACTTTAATTGAATTAAAAGAAAAAATTAACAAGGTGGTTTGTGGACTAGGAGTCAGTGCGCATTTTGAACATTGGGGATATTCCAATGATCAAATTATTGAAACTGATTGGCATGAAGAAGTGAAATTGGATTCTGGTTTTACTTCATTCTCAACTCCAGCTAGACATTTTTCGGGAAGAAAGTTTACAAGAAACGAAACACTTTGGCAATCATACGTACTTGAAACACCTTCACTTAAAATCTATATTGGAGGAGATAGTGGTTATGATACCCACTTCAAGGAGATAGGCGAAAAATTTGGTCCGATTGACCTTGCCATTTTAGACAATGGACAATATGATAAAGCTTGGAGAGCAATACACATGTTGCCTGAAGATGTAATTATTGCTACTCAAGATTTAAAAGCGAAAAGGCTATTTCCTGTACACTCTTCAAAGTTCGTAATGGCAAACCACCCTTGGGATGAACCATTAGTGAAAATTACTGAATTAAACATAGAACATGATATCCCTCTTGTTACGCCTATGATTGGAGAAATTGTAGACTTGAATAATACCAGTCAAACATTTAAAAAATGGTGGGTTGGAATAAAGTAGCGAACACACAACACTGTATATAGCAAATAGGGCTTTATCGGTTATATTAAGTTCATCACTTTTTAAACCCCGCCAAATTTAAAATTTGGCTTTTAAGTCATGATTAAGTTAAAAACAAAATATTTACATTTGGCTATATGCAAGCGGACAGTTAATTGCATCTAACTGCCCTACTTGCCATATACTAATCGTTGTAGGTCATTAATAAGAGTAAAATAAAAGATGTCGTATATTCAAACATTCATTTTTGGGATCACACTTGCTATTTCAATTGGTCCTATAGCTATTTTGATACTTAATCAAGGTATTAATTGCGGTCTAAGGAATGGTGCATTGTGTGGTTTAGGAGCTGCAACGGCAGACCTCACCTACGCCATAGTTGCTTTTACCGTCGGTGGTTTACTGATTCCTCTTATAGAAAATCAAAAGGAAATTATTCCTATTGTTTCATCTACTGTTCTCATTATCTTCGGCCTTTGGATGATTTACACAACTTTTAAAAAACAATCGTCTGAAAAAAAGAGTAAGTATTCGTTAACTTGTAAATATCCGTTCGTAACTACATACGGATTAACCATAGCAAATCCATTGACCATTGTAGTATTTGCGGGTTTTGCAGGATTATTAACATCTGATGGAGAAGCAAATATATATACACATGCGCTAATTATTTTTATTGCCAGTCTCTTAGTTCAGATGCTGATTGCATTTGCTGGTAGTAAATTAGCTACATTCTTTTCCAGACCAAAAACCTTGTTATATTTTAATTTAGCAAGTGCATTTGGTATTATGCTTTTAGGTATTTCAAAATTGTTATGAAAAATGATTTATTAAAAACCTTTTTTTATAAGTGAAAATAAACGAACCTACAACAAAAAATAAACACCATTAAAACAGGTGTTTATTAAAACCGTTGATACACAACTGGGTTTACTTCAAATTACATAAGATAAAACTTTTGATGTATTAATATTCATTGAAATTGCAACTGCTGAGCTTTAAAAAATTAGATGTAAGGTGAAACACGGGACTGAGGTCGAGGATGATCGTTATTTTTCAAAAAGGAAAACGAATTGAAAATAGGGTATGGGGGTGTTTTCTATTCAGGTTGTTCAAACATTTTACCTTTTTAACCACGTTTTTCATTAATCTACTTTTTTATAAATTCAGTTTATGAATCGAGGTACGAGTCACTAAACATAAATGCAATTTTTGAAGTAAAGCTAAATTTCATGATACTTTGTTTTTAAGAATTTCTATTAGCGCATTCCTGCACCATCTCAATGTGGTTTTATTTGATTCTACACCATATTCAAAGGCTAGTCTAGCATGTAAAGGCATTTTGTTTCCTTCTTCTTTATAATATTGTTGCAGATCTTTTACATAATCGCTTTGCAGAGCTTTAAACGATTCTAAAAACCTGATTTTTTCTTTTTGTTTTATCTGAGTATCCATAAATGCAAACCGAAGAAATAGTTCGTGATTTTTTTTTCAATATCATTTTTTTCCAGTGGCAGTAAAAGCCATAATTTTAAAGCCTCCAATCCTTTATTATTTATATGAAATAAATGTTTTTCAGACTTTTTTTGCATCTTTTTAACAATGAAATTAAATTTTTGCAATCTGTTTAGTGCCGGATAGATAGTTCCGGGACTGCTGCTATAATTTCCTAATGCAGTTTCTTCAAACATCTTTCGAATACCATAACCAGAAAGATCTTGGTTTTGTAGTATGCCAAGTATAGCATAGTCCAATAAGGTAGGTTTATTAATATTTTGTGATTTCATAATTAGTACGTTTTACATTGCAAATATAGTACGTATCGTACTAAAAAACAAATATTTTTTTAAATTTTAAATTTGATTGTACTTAATAATTTTGTTTGGAACGGATTTATGAAAATTAAGGCTATTTATTTGCATTGTTTAGTTAATTTTGTAATGGAATAAAAAAATTAAAAATGTAATATGAAAACATCATCATTGTTAAATAACGTTGTATATAACGAAGACAAACCCGCAATAAATGTTTTGTTTGAAACAGATACAACAAAAGAAATTCGCATTATTATGCGAAAGGATCAGGTAATGAAGAAGCACCAAACTCCATTTCCGATTGTCGTTGAAATGTTTGAAGGTAATTTGGATTTTGGTGTAGAAGGGACTACTCATCATTTAGAACGGGGTGACATATTAGCTTTAGAGGCCAGTGTACCTCATGACCTTCACGCAAAATCTAATTGTATTGTCAGGTTGACACTTTCAAAATCTGATACTGTTCAAAGAGTGGAAAAAGTAGTAGAATAATTTTTTTTTGACTCATTGTTTTATTAACTCATTATATCATTGATTTATTTACTGATCAATATCATTTTTTAAATCGCTTTTTTTTTAGTACTTTATAAGAGTAAATTTAAAAGGTTTCGACATGAAAAAAAATGAACCTATTGCAAATCTAATGACCAAAAAGGTTGTTACCTTAAATTTGGCAGATTCACTTTATTCTGCTGAAAAAAGAATGAAAATTAATCATATCAGACACATACCGGTGGTAGATGGTGATAAGTTAATAGGTTTATTAAGTTTATCCGATTTACAACGGATCAGTTTTATTGATGCCTATAGTAAAGAGGGTACTGAAGATACACCTGTTTATAATATGCTGAGTATTAGAGACATGATGATTAAGAACCCTTTAACCGCATCTCCTGACACTACTATTATTGAAGTTTCAAAATTATTGGCAAGTAAAGAATTTCATTCTTTACCAGTAGTTGATAAGGATAAATTGGTTGGAATAATTACTACTACAGATTTACTGAACTTTTTTATTAATTTGTGTTGATCAAAATTATTTCCGACTGTTTTTAATGATACTTTCGTATAAGCTAATCCATTCTTCTGTTGTCATTCTCGATGATAGATCTCCAATTAATTCATAAGGGATATCTTCCATATTTTTAAATCGGATACAACTTTTACCCATATCCAATTTTCTCTTAGCGTGTTTTGGATATTCATTCACAAACCAATGGTATAGCTCTTTATTAGCATAAACTCCCATATGATATAGGGCTATATAATTTTTTTGAGAGGCAAGATTTATAAATGGTAAAGGTAATTTGGGGTCGCAATGATAACCATCAGGATATATAGAATGTGGTACCACATAACCTATCATACCATAACTCATAGTTTCTGAAAAGCCAGTTGGTAAATTATCTAATATAGTTTTTCTGAGTTTTGAAAATTCATTTTTCCGGTCATCAGTTAGATTTTTGACATATTCATCCGGAGTTTTAGCATCTGAGGTCATATGGCTATTTTTAATTATAAAAATAGCGATTTAATTTTATCAACTATAGTCTGTGCAAGCTTTTTCTTGCTTTCTATGGTCCAACCCGCAACATGTGGGCTCATCAAAACCCTGTCAGATTTTATTAAATATTGAAAAGCACTTGGCAAATTATTATCTGTAAAAAAGTTTTCGAACGATGATTTTTCATATTCTAAAACATCTAAACATGCACCAAGTATTTTGTTGTTTTTTAAAGCGCGAACCAAATCAGTTGTAACAACAGCTGATCCTCTTGCAGTATTAATTAAATAAAAGGGCTTTTTAAAGTTCGAAATAAATTTATCATCCACCATATTATCAGTAAGCCGGGTTTGGGGTGTGTGCAAGCTTAATACATCTGCATTAGCAAATACTTCATTTAAACTTACCTGTTTGGCATTTTTATCGCCAATATTTTCTTTAATATCATAACAAATAACCTCACAATCAAATCCTTTTAATTTTTTGGCAAATGCCTTACCCATATTTCCATATCCAATTATGCCAATGGTTTTGCCTTCCAGTTCAATTCCGCGATTATCTTCTCTTAGCCATTTTCCTTGACGGATCTCATTATCAGCTTTTTTTAGCTTATTAAACAGTGCTAATATCATTCCTAAGGCATGTTCTCCAACGGCATTTCTATTACCTTCGGGTGCAGCAATAAGATGAATTTTTTTCTCATTAGCACAAGTAGTATCAATACTTTCTAATCCAGCACCAACTCGGGCAATAAATTTTAAATTAGTCGCTTTGTCTATAAAGTTTTTATCAATTTTAAACCGACTACGAATTACAATTCCTTCATATAAATGGATTTTATCTTCTATTTTCTCTTTAGAAGAAGAATAATCTTCATCACAATCAAAGCCAAGATTTTTTAGGCCATTAATTAAAACCGGGTGATTCGTATCTAGGTGAAGTACTTTCATAAAAAAAAATTAAAATATGGAAGATTCTGTAATAGTAGTAAAATCTTCTAAAACTTTAAAGCCTTTGATCGAGTTTCCTTTGTGATTTAGTTTTGGGCTCCATGTACTAATACAATATTGATCAGGGCAAATAGCAATTATCCCACCACCAACGCCACTTTTACCGGGTAGTCCTACTTTAAAGGCAAACTGGCCTGCTTCGTCATAAAGCCCGCATAATTGCATTGTAGCATTAATTCTTTTTGAAATACTTAATGAAATAATTTGTTCATTATTAAATGGCATCAATCCATCATTGGCAAAAAGCAAAAATGACCTTGATAATTCTTCACAAGTCATTTCAATGGAGCACATGTGATAATAAAGATCCAAAACAAGGTCAATATTATTTTTAATATTTCCGAATGACTTCATCAAATTTACATGTGCAGCATTTGTGAAACCATATTTTTTTTCAGAAGTGATAACGATTTTATTGAAATGAATATCATTTGTATTAGCAAGTTTTCTTACAAACGTCAATAACTCTTCCTTCGGATCTTTAGATCGGCTTATCAAAATATCACAAACAACCAAGGCCCCGGAATTAATAAATGGATTACGCGGAATCCCTTTTTCAAATTCAAGTTGTACTAAAGAATTAAATGGATCACCTGAAGGTTCAACACCGATTCGTTTCCATAATTTCTCACCAACTTTATTTAAAGCCAGAGTTAAAGCAAACACTTTGGAAATACTTTGAATAGAAAATTTTTCCTGAAAATTTCCTGCGCCAAAACTTTGATCCGAAAGTGTATAAAGGTTGATCCCAAATTTATTAGGGTCGATTTTTTTTAATTCAGGAATATACTTAGCAACTTTACCATTATTAGCTGCGTATTTGTATTTATGATTTAAATCATCAACTATTTTTTGATAATCCATTTATTTATATTTAGGCAAACAAAATTATGTTTAATAGATTAATAAGTAACATTGAATACATATTTTTTTAAATAATGTTTATACATTTAAAACTTAATTTAAATTTTGGAATATGAAAAAATTAAGATACAATTTAATGATCATTTTTGTTTTTATTTATGCAATACAGGTCAATGCACAAAATTACTATTATAAAGATTATCAGCCTTTTAATGATCAAATACCAAGTCCTGAAGATTTTTTAGGATATCCAATTGGAGAGTATCATACGCGTCATGATCTGGTAGTATCATATATGCATAAACTAGCCGAAGTATCTGATAAAGCATCAATAAAGGTTTATGGCCTAACCAATGAAAACAGGAAATTGATTATTTTGACCATTTCTACACCAGAAAATCAACAAAACTTAATGTCAATTAAAAATAAACATTTAGAAGTGGTTGATGAAAGTAAGAATATTACAGATTTCACTAATTTACCAATATTTGTGAATTTAGCTTATGGGGTGCATGGTAATGAGCCTTCAAGCACGGAAGCTGCCATGTTAATTGCATATACCTTAGTATCTTCAGAAAGTCAGCAGGTTAAAGATTATTTAAACGAAACTATAATATTTATTGACCCAACAATCAACCCTGATGGAAGAGACAGGCATACCAACTGGGCAAACATTTATAGAGGAGATCCTTTAATAGCAGATAGTAATGATATAGAACATAATGAAGTTTGGCCTCGTGGAAGAACAAATCATTATTGGTTTGATCTTAACAGAGACCTTTTGCTGGCAATTCAACCTGAAAGTAATGCCAGACTAAAGTGGTATCATGAATGGTACCCAAACGTTATAACAGATTTTCATGAAATGGGTACGAATAGCACCTATTTCTTTGAGCCTAAGAACAAATCAGCATCTTTAAACCCCGTTACACCAGCAGAAAACCGTTCGGTCTTAAATACGGTCTTTGCTGCACAATTTGCTGAGGATCTTGACAAGATCGGGTCCTTATATTTTTCGGATGAAGTATTTGATTCAACATATCCGGGTTATGGTTCAACATATATGGATCTACAAGGCTCATTGGCCCTGTTATTTGAACAGGCGAGTTCACGTGGTCATTTACAGGAAACACCCACTGGAGATATTTCATTTTCTTTTACGATTAGAAATCAGTTTGTTTCAAGTATAGCAACAATTAAAGCAGCGATTAAAAACAAAGATTTATTGTATAATTATCAAAATAAATTCTTTAAAAATGCCATCGAAAAGGCTTCTAAAAGCAAGGTTAAAGCGTATGTATTTGGAGATGACCATGATAAAAACAGAAGAAAGGCTTTTCTCGATGTACTTTTAAAACATCATATTGAGGTATATCCATTAGAAAATGATTTGATGGTCAACAATAAAAAGTTTAAAGCGAAAAGTAGTTATGTTGTGCCAACTAAACAAAAAGAATATTATATGGTACAATCATTATTTGAAACTTACAGCAAATATAGAGACAGTGTTTATTATGATACTTCAGCCTGGTCTTTAATAAATTTTTACAATCTAAAATATAATGAGCTTACTAAATTACCCAATGTTAAAGAAGCAGTAACAAGGGAGACTAATAAAATTAATATTGAAAATATTACCAAAAGTGATTATGCCTATATTTTTTCATATGATGATTATTACGCACCTGCATTATTGTATCAACTGCAAAAAAACGGTTTAATAGTAAAAACTTCTACAAAACAGTTTACTGTTTTAACCAATGGAAAAGATATTAGTTTTAATAGGGGATCACTTATGATCTCAGTAGGGGTTCAAAGTGTTTCTAAGGATTCAATCTTTTTACTTGTAAATGAGCTCAGTCAAAAAGTATAAAATTCAAGCGTATTCTGTAAATTCGGGTGTTACAATTAAAGGTAACGGACTTGGAAGCAGAAGTTTTGAAACAATTAAAAAACCAAAAGTAATGATGTTGGTTGAAGGCGGAGTTTCAAGTTATGAGGCTGGTGAAGTGTGGCATCTATTTGAAAAACGTATGCAAATGCCGGTAACAAAAGTGCCGGAAAGAAATTTTTATAAAGTTGATTTAAGTAGATACAATGTAATTATAATGGTTTCGGGAACCTATAAATTATTGCATGCGAAAAATAAGGAAAAATTAAAAACATGGGTTTCAAAGGGTAATACATTGATTACATCCGCCAAGGCAAGTTCTTGGGCAATAAAAAACAAAATTGTTAATGAGTCATTGGTTAAATTCGATGGAGATTCTGCGATTACCAGATCGGATTATGATAAATCAAGAGGGTTGATTGGTAAACAAAATATTGGAGGGGCAATTTTCAAAGTTGATCTTGATATTACCCACCCAATTGGATTTGGATATCAAAATAGAAAAATACCGGTGTATAAAAATAACAGAGTATGGATATTACCCAGTAAAAATAAATTTTCAACAGTAGCAAAATATGCCAACAAACCACAAATGGATGGCTATATTACTAAAGAAAATCTAGAATTAATGAGTAAATCGGCTTCAATTATTGTCAGTAAATTAAATAAAGGCAGAGTAGTAATGTTTGCTGATAATCCAAATTTTAGAGGTTCCTGGTATGGCACAAATAAATTATTTATGAATGCTGTATTTTTTGGATCTCTTATCAAAGTTCCGAAATAGTTTAAATTTAAAAATGAATAAAAAAACCTCCATTGATTGATTCAATGGAGGTTTTTTTGTAATTATTTTGTGTATTATTTTTTGACTATCCTTTCAACGCCTTTCAGGGCTGTTTATAATTTGACTTCACTAGGTTTCGTCTAATTATCCTTTCAACGCCTTTCAGCGCTGTTTATAATTTGACTTCGCAAGGCTACGTCTAATTATCCTTTCAACGCTTCCGCTCCACCAACAATTTCTAAAATTTCATTAGTTATAGAGGCTTGACGCGCTTTGTTATAGATCAATAATAAATCATCTCTTAATTCAGTAGCATTGTCTGTTGCTTTGTGCATTGCAGTCATACGTGCACCATGCTCTGAAGCATATGAATCTCGAACAGCTTTAAACAATTGTGTTTTTAATGATTTAGGAATTAAACCTTCAACAATTTCCGCTTTTGAGGGGTCAAAAATATAATCAGTACTTAAAGCTTTATCATCTGCTTTTGGTGGCATTATAGGTAAAAACTGTTCATTAGTTACAATTTGAGTTCCGGCATTTTTAAATCGGTTGTAAACAATTTCAATTTTATCGAATGAACCATTAGAAAACTGTAACATTAAATCTTCAGCAATTCGTGCAACATTTTCAAAAGTAAGATCATCAAAAATATCGCTTTTGGTTTTGTAGATATTAAATTCTTTACTCAAAAGATCGTTACCTTTTTTACCAATGGTTAAAACAGAAATATCTGTATCCGAATATGTTGTTGAAGCAACTTTTCTAACATCTTTAATTATAGCCGAGTTAAAACCACCACATAATCCCCGATTTGAAGTAATGGCTACGATTAAAACTTTTTTAATTGTTCGTTGATCAGTATATTCACCACCATCATCACTATCTAAAGTAGTGCTTAAATTTTGTAACAATTCAGTTAATTTATTAGCATAGGGACGCATTTGAATAATAGCATCTTGCGCTTTTTTCAACTTGGCAGCAGATACCATTTTCATAGCACTGGTAATCTTGATCGTTGAACCGATAGATGAAATTCTGTTACGTATTTCTTTTAAATTTGCCATTCTGATTATAATTATGAATTCAAAATTCAGAATTCGGAATTATTTTAAACTTTTTATTAATTCGGTGTTATGAATTTTTTATAATTGTTACAAGCAACTTTATTAGTACTTGGCATTTGGTTTTCAATTCATTTGGGACTTGCATTGTTGTTTCTTCAAGAATATCAATCCAAAAATCAGTCTCTTCCGCTTCTTTAAGGGCAATCCCTAACTTATTCTTAAAATCTTTAGTACTGACAGTTCTTTGTTATTCTCTAATATTTGCGTCAATACTTGTTCCACATCTAATAAGTTGACTCGCAATTTCAAATTCATGAATTTTTTTCAGCTCTCTTGAAAAATTTACAATATCACATCCAAAATAAAAACTTTTATCATCAATTGCATTATTTCTTTTCACGTAAGCCATAATTCTTAATTTTAAATTCCGAATTAATTAAACTTAGTCGATATCTCCTTTGCAACTTCTTCTAGGGTTGCTGTAACTTCATCAGTTAATTTGCCTGATTTTAATATTTGTAAAGCATCACTGTGTTTGGCATTCAAGAACTCTAAATAATCTATTTCGAATTCTTTTACTCGATTAACAGGAACATCTTTTAATAAGTTTTTTGAACCCGCATAGATCATTGCAACTTGATCTTCAACGGTAAATGGGTCATTTTGTGCTTGCTTAAGGATCTCAACATTTCGTTTACCTTTTTCAATCACATTTAAGGTAGCAGCGTCCAGATCCGAACCAAATTTAGCAAATGCTTCCAATTCACGATATTGTGCCTGATCTAACTTTAATGTTCCCGAAACTTTTTTCATCGATTTTATCTGTGCATTACCGCCAACACGCGATACAGAAATACCTACATTAATAGCAGGACGAACACCAGAGTTGAATAAATCTCCATCTAAAAATATTTGACCATCAGTAATAGAAATAACATTAGTAGGAATATAGGCAGCAACATCACCAGCCTGAGTTTCAATTATTGGTAAGGCTGTTAATGATCCACCACCTTTAACTTTACCCTTTAAAGATTCTGGTACATCATTCATTTTTTCGGCAATAGAATCATCATTTATCACTTTTGCCGCACGTTCTAATAATCTTGAATGTAAGTAAAAAACATCACCGGGATAAGCTTCACGACCCGGAGGGCGACGTAGTAATAAAGATACTTCACGATAAGCAACTGCTTGTTTAGACAGATCATCATAAACAATTAAGGCCGGTCTGCCTGTATCTCTAAAATACTCACCAATTGCAGCACCTGCAAACGGAGCGTAAAATTGCATAGGAGCCGCATCTGATGCATTTGCAGCGACAATTGTTGTATAGGCCAATGCACCTTTTTCTTCAAACATTTTAGCAATTGCAGCAACTGTTGATCCTTTCTGGCCAATGGCTACATATATGCAATATACAGGGTTACCTGCATCATAAAATTCTTTTTGATTTAAGATGGTATCTAAAGCAACAGTTGATTTACCAGTTTGACGATCGCCAATAATCAATTCACGTTGACCTCTTCCGATAGGAATCATGGCGTCAACCGATTTTAAACCTGTTTGTAAAGGCTCTGATACCGGTTCACGGAAAATTACACCCGGAGCTTTTCGTTCTAATGGCATTTCAAAAGTTTCACCTTCTATTGGTCCTTTACCATCAATTGGTTGACCTAGCGTATTAACCACCCGGCCTAATATTCCTTCACCTACATTGATAGAAGCAATACGTTCAGTACGTTTTACTGTGTCTCCTTCTCTAATTGAAGTCGATTCACCCAGCATTACAACACCTACATTATCTTCTTCCAAGTTAAGAACAATTCCTTCGAGGCCTCCCTCAAATTCAACTAGCTCACCATATTGAACGTTTGCTAAACCATAAATACGTGCAATACCATCTCCTATTTGTAAAACTGTTCCTACTTCATCTAATGAAGCTTTTCCTTCAAAACCTGTAAGTTGTTCTTTTAAAATTGCTGATACTTCAGCTGGTTTTATTGTTGCCATTTTTATAAGTAATTATCTTATTATAATTTGGATATATATTGATTATCTTCAAATTTTGCAAGTAAGGTATTTAAACGACTTGATATACTCGAATCATATTGTTTATCACCGACTCTTAAAATAAATCCTCCAATTATTGAAGGATCAACTATGTTTTTTAAGGTAATTTCTTTACCTACTATTTCTTTTACTTTCTTTAAAAGCTTTACTTCTAATTCCATGGTCAAAGGAACCGCTGAAGTAACCTGAGCAATTTCTACACCCTTTAAAAAATCGTATATTACTGTATATTCAATTGCAACAAGTGGCAATAATTGTATACGTTTATTTTCAATTAGTAAATTGATTAGACCCAGGCTAATTGCATTTATACTTTTTTCAAAAACCTTGGTTAAAGTTGATTTTTTTAACCCAGATTTGATAATCGGGCTTTTTAGCATAATTAACAAATCGTCATTTTCAGAAATGGTCTTATCAATTAATAACATATCAGTATTAATTTGATCGGCTAAGCCTTTTTCTTTTGCCAGATTCAAAGTTGCTTTTGCGTAACGTAATGCAGCTCTTGTTCCTTTCATGCTATTATTTTAAAGTAGCTTCATCTAACATTTTCTCAATCAATTCTACATGTTTGTCTTTGTTAGATAGTTCTTCTCTTATTACTTTTTCGGCAATACCTATTGATAATTCGGCAACTTGATTTTTTAAATGCATTATCGCAGCTTGCTTTTCATTTTCAATAGTGGCTTTTGCCTGCTCTATAATTTTGTTCGCCTGTGATTTAGCTTCATCTTTAGCCTCAGCTATCATGTTATTTTTAATGTCACGAGCGTCTTTTAGTAAATTGTCTCTTTCAGCTCTGGCTTCTTTTAAAATCTTTTCATTGCTTGATTTTAGATCTATCATTTCCTGACGGGCTTTATCCGCTTCATCCAAAGCATTTTTAATGCCCTCTTCTCTGTCGTTCAATGCATCTAAAATGGGTTTCCACGCAAATTTTTTCAATAACAAAAGCAATAATCCAAAAAGTACTAATTGCCAGAAAAATAATCCGAATTGAAAATCATTAATTAATTTTTCCATAATATTTAAATAAATTCAAATTGTTATAAACAACAGCTATAACCAACCGTTATAGCTGTTGTTTTTTGTTATTAGCCTGCAAATAAAGCTGCAAACCCAATACCTTCAATAAGCGCTGCTGCAATAAGCATTGCTGTTTGAATTTTTCCAGTAGCTTCTGGTTGACGTGCAATAGCGTCCATTGCTGAACCACCAATTCTACCAATACCGATACCGGCACCGATTACAATTAAACCTGCTCCCACTATAGTTGGAATTTCCATAATATATATAATTAAAAATTAAACATTCATACATTTTATTTTTTAACCATCAAGAAATAAGATGATTAAAAAAATCAAAGCGTATACAAAGGCTACGCTCACACATTAATAAATTTTTAAATTATTAATGCTCGTTTCAATAAATTAATGCGCTTCCTCATGCTCATGTTCTTCAACTGCAAATCCAAAATATAGGGCGGATAACATGGTAAAGATATAAGCCTGTAAAGCTGCCACCAATAGTTCAATTAATGAAAGGAAAAAAGCAAGCAAAAATGTTAAACTTCCACCGATCCAATTTTTGAATATAAAGATCAAACCAATTATACTCATCAATACTATATGACCTGCCATTATATTGGCATATAACCGAATCATTAAAGCAAAGGGCTTGATAAAAACACCTAATAATTCAATAGGCGCTAAAATTATTTTCATAGGAACCGGAACTCCCGGCATCCAGAAAATATGTTTCCAATAATTTTTATTTCCTGAAAATTGAGTAATAAAAAAGGTTATTAATGCCAAGGCAAAAGTAATAGCAATATTGCCAGTAACATTTACACCTAACGGGGTCAAACCGAATAAATTTAAGAACCAGACAAAAAAGAAAACAGTTAATAAATAAGGCATATATTTTTTATATTTTGCTTCACCTATATTTGGTTTCGCAATATCATCACGAATGTAAACCACGATAGGTTCAAAGAAACGACCCGCTCCGGTCGCAATTGGTCCCTTGCCAAATGACCTGGCCAAACCACCAAATAGTAAAACCATCAATAGCCCTGTTACCATGATCATAAAAACATTTTTTGTGATTGAAAAATCCAATGGTTTTATGTTGGTCGGATGTTGGTGACTATCTAATTCTATTAATCCGTCAGCATCAGTTTTATAAATTTTACTGTGATAAAGTTTGTAATAATTCCCATTATTTTCTGCAATAGATTCTCCATGATGGAATTTTGAAGAAGAAAATAACTGTAAGCCATTATCCCATAATATTACAGGCAATGAAAAGCCGTAGTACTTGTTATTATCTTTATCATATGTGAAAGTGAAATCATGAGAATCCTGGATATGATGCTCAATATCCTTTTTTATTTCAGATTTTAAATCTGTTTCTTCTTTATTTCCTTCATGCGTTTCATGTTGAGCATTAAGGTTTAAGTTGAAAACTAAAAGAGTGATTGTAAGGAATTTTACTAAAAACTTACTTTGCATAGTAAACAAATTATTTTGGCTTAAAAAATCGGTGCAAATGTAATATTTTTATTTGGATAGAGTATGAATTAAGAGTTATTTTTTTAGAAAATTTATTACCCCTAAAGTTTCAATAATCAGACTAATACAATATGGTATAAAAAAAGCTGCAAATTCAAATGAACTCATCTCCCCATCTTGCTTATAGGTTGGATAAAAAAAGATAAAGAACAAAATAAATTTTAAGAAACTCCCGCCCATGTATAAGAATCCTAATTGTTCTAAATATTTCTTTTTAAAAAAATACAAGCTTAAATAAATTAAAATTGCAACTAAAAAATTCAACCCGTATGCAATAATAATTTTATCGTCAAATAAGGATAGATTATTGAATTTTAAATAAGTAATATGTAAGGAAAAAGCAAGAGCTAAACTTATAAACAGAATCAGGATAAATTTGGTAATTTTATGCATAACAAATTAATTTTCAAGATTTTTAATTTGTTTTAATAAACTATAAAAAGATAAAATCACGCCCAATAAAGTAAAAATTATAGTGTTGAGATTGTTTTCATTGGGGTATTTATTATCCAGCCATTTTCCAAAATAAGCTGCCAGATAAATTGTAATACCCATTTGCAATCCGATCCCGGTTAATCGAATGTATTTGTTAAGCGGTTTTTTGGGCTTTTTGTTCTCCATTTTGCATTACTTTAACCGATCCTTTCATAGCGCAAGTTGCATTAAAAGTAGCACCTGGTTCTACAGAAAGTTTTCCTAAGGTAACTTCACCGCTTATAATTGCCGATTCTTTTAAAGATAAGATTTGATCAACAATAAGTTTGCCCGAAAAAGTACCTTCAATATCAGCATGCACACAGTCAATTGTACCTGTTACAATTCCTTCTTTACCAATTACAACTCTTCCACTTGTTTTAATGGTGCCTTCAATTTTGCCATCTACCCTGAAGTCGCCATCAGAATTAATATCACCTACCAATGAAGTGTTTTTTGCTATTGTGTTTCTTTCTCCTATTTGATTTGGACTTCCTTTTTTGTCGTTAAACATAATTTTAATATTTATAGTTCCCCTTTAATCCTTTTTTGTCTTATTCATTTTTTCTAAAACCGATTCAGCATGATCGCTTTCTTCGGTATTAGGATAATTGATAATTACAAAATTTAATTTTTCAATAAACTCTGATTCCCCAACAGTTTTTAACAGTAAATAAGCCTTCAGCAATTCAAATTTGGCTTCAATTTCTAATCCCCTGAATTTACCAATTGCTTCATTTACACTAGATAATGCATAATTATACTCTTCTTCTTCATAACAAACATAAGCATTTTTATAAATGAATTCCGGACTGTCTTCATCATTTGAAAAATCTAAAACACTATTAGGATTTTTTATAATTTCTGCATAACGAGAATCAGGGTAATCATTAACGATTTCATCTCTGTATTTATTGCTCAGTTCCATGTTAAAATTTGCATACGTTTTGTATAATTGATACTTGGTTGGCAGTATTAGATTTTTACTTGGATCATTTTGCAAAAATTTCTCAAAATCAACAGCAGCTATTTCGTATTCTTTAAATTGTTCTTTGTATATCAATCCTAAATTATAAAAGGCATCATTTCTTTGTGCGGAAATACTGTCCAATTTAATTTTACTTGTAGGTATTTGACTGATATAGAAATTCAAATCATAACGTAGATTATCGTCTGCTTCTGTTATTTGTTCTTGTTTTTCATCTTTTATTTGCAAACCAACATTTTCTGAGATGAGCCAAAAATCGGTTAAGGCTCTATTTCCATATTGGTTTTTGAATTTTTGTTTTCCAAAACTCACTAATTGTTCGTTATAAAAGTAAAATATTCCACTTGTATTGCTTTGTTTCGAGCCTATATTGTCAAATGTGCCCTGACCAGAATTTATGATTTGTTCGTTTTTGATTCTTTCTTCTTCATCTTTGACTTTCAGTATATCAATATAATTTTGAAAAAATTCATTTTGTTCCTCAGGATTCATTGATGCAAGGCTTAAGATGCTATCGTTTCTTTTTGCAATATTTTCGTAAAATATTACATCATTTAAGCTTTCTCTTTTTCTAATAATTTTTCTAATTCTCCTGGTGTTTTTATCTATAGGGATCTGTAAAACACTGTCATAAAATGCACCTGCTATTTCAAAGTTTGTTTCATCAAAATAAAGATCGCCTAATTTCTCGTATGACAAGCTTTTCTGATAAGGTTTTGATTTATTGTAAAAAACCGAATTTTCATAAAAAACACGTGCATTAACCATGTTTTCATTTTTTTGTGCAATTAATCCTGCCTGATAAAATAATTCGTCTAAATATTCTCGATTATCACGATCTTCTATTAATTCTTGTAAAGTATAAACAATAACACTTGTACTATCTGCAGATGAATAATTTTTGGCTCTTTCGAGGATGGCATGGATCTTATATTTTTGAGGGATTTTTTTCATGTAAGCTAAAGATTCAAACACCATATTCGAAGAGTCAATTTTATTTTCTTCACGGTAAATTTGACCCAAAATAAATAGATTTCTTGCACTCTGGCTTCTGTCATTAAAATAAGATGTTGACTTTTTTAAATGATCAATTACCAAATGAGTACTATCTAATTGGGTATAAGCCATGGCCATGGTTGTATGTGCTTTTTCAAAATCCTCTTCAGATAATGTCATATTTTTCAAAACAAGATCTAAAGTTTCTATAGCCAATTCTTCATTTTGAAGTCTTACATGTGTTTTGGCTTTCCAAATTTTAGTTTCATGGTATAAATTAGCATTGGGATAATTTTCTATTCCAAAAGTAAAAGCCTCTAATGCCGGTACGAATCTTTGTAAAAAATAGCGTGATTTCCCTAATAGCAGATAGGCTTCATCAATTTGTTTATTTTTTTCAAAACCTTCTATAACCATTGAATGTTTTTGTATGGATTTCACAGCTTTTTCTTCGGCTTTTTCAAATCCTTGCAATTCACTTGGCTTAGTAATTGTTTGACCGGGCAGAGGTATTATATCTTCTTCAATTTTTAATGGCTCAATGGGTAACCGTTTCCAGAAATTGTCTTCATAAGAATTGTCTAATTGCAGTTTTGCGTTGTCAAATGCAGTGTTACCATTGAATAATACATTAAATTTGGTAGACATTGCATGGCCGGTTCTATTGGTAAAAGAATCTTTTTTGGTGGAGCAATTTATAATTGTAACCAGAATAATTAAATATAATATATAATAGAAACTATTTTTCAAAATTATGATATAATGTAAAATTCAAACTCTTTTGACATAAACTGAAGGGAATGTAAAAGTACAAATAAAATAAAAACTTTTAAGGCTTGTTTTAAAATTTGGGTGGAAGAAATTAAATTATATAACTTTATTATGTTACTTGTAAATAAATTCTCCATATTTGCTGGAAATGGTAAGTTTTTTTGCATTACTTTTTTCCACTCTACCAACAATTTTAGCATTAACATTAAAAGATTTTGAAATAGCAATAATATCTTGAGAGATTTCTTTGGGAACGTACAATTCCATTCTGTGTCCGCAATTAAAAACCTGATACATTTCTTTCCAATTGGTATTTGATTGTTCTTGAATCATCTTAAACAATGGAGGTACATCAAATAAATTATCTTTAACGATATGTAAATTATCAATAAAATGTAATATTTTAGTTTGAGCTCCCCCGCTACAGTGAATCATACCGTGAATATCTTTACGGTGATTCTCTAATATATTGGAAATAATTGGTGCATAAGTACGCGTGGGTGATAAAACCAACTTCCCAGCGTCAAGCGAAACATTATCAACAGCGTCAGTTAACTTTTTAGAACCTGAATATATCAGATCTTCGGGAACAGAATGATCAAAACTTTCAGGGTATTTATTGGCTAAGTATTTAGAAAAAACATCATGACGGGCGCTTGTCAAACCATTGCTTCCCATACCACCATTATATTCATTTTCGTAAGTAGCCTGCCCGAATGATTCTAAACCAACAATAACATCACCGGCTTTAATGTTAGCATTATCAATTACTTCACTTCGTTTTAAACGTGCTGTAACTGTTGAGTCTACAATAATTGTTCTAACCAGATCGCCAACATCTGCTGTTTCACCTCCGGTAGAATGAATAGTGACACCAAAGCTTTTTAAATCTTTGAGTAATTCTTCACCACCATTTATTATTGCCGAAAGAACTTCACCGGGAATTAAATTTTTATTTCTACCGATTGTTGATGAAAGCATTATATTATCGGTAGCACCTACACACAATAGATCATCTATATTCATTATTAATGCATCCTGTGCAATACCTTTCCATACAGAAAGATCACCTGTTTCTTTCCAGTACATATATGCTAACGATGATTTTGTGCCGGCACCGTCTGCATGCATTACCAAACAATAATCTTCATCATTAGTTAAATAGTCGGGTACAATTTTACAAAATGCTTTTGGGAATAGACCTTTATCAACATTTTTTATAGCCTTGTGCACGTCTTCCTTTTGCGCAGAAACTCCCCTTAAATTATACCTATTGTCAGTTGAGCTCATTTTAAATGGGTTTATTTAATAAATATAAATATTTTTTATTATAGTCTATAATTGCCTTTCCTTTATGTAAAATATCTGCACCTATAATTCCCTGTATAGATTTAGCATTTTGTTTGATCAAAGCGTTATTTATGTGGGAAAGGTCAATTAATATTAAAGGGGCTTTTTTTAATTTGAACTTACCAATTTTCAAGTAATTTTTTTTTGATATAAGCGTATCAATTTCGGTTGAACCAGCTCCACTGGCTTTGTGATCCGACTCTTCCGTTTCAATTTTAAAAGTAGTAATTTCATCAAACCCAACGCAAGAATTTGAAGCACCCGTATCTAAAATGAAAAGTCCGCTAATTTTATTGATCTTCGCTTTTATTTCAAAATGGTTTGTTGCTGTTTTTTTTAGTTTAACACGAATATATCCCTTATCAAACAAAAAATCTTTAAGATTTTCCATGACCTAAATTGCCGATTTAAATTGTTCTAAAAACCGAATATCGTTTTCGTAAAACATTCTAATATCAGGAATTTGATATAAAAGCATAGCGATACGTTCTATTCCCATTCCAAAGGCAAAACCACTATATTTTTCAGGATCAATATTTGCATTTTTCAACACATTCGGATCAACCATTCCGCAGCCCATAATTTCTAACCACCCTGTACCTTTAGTAATTTTGTAATCGGTTTCTGTTTCTAATCCCCAATAAATATCAACTTCTGCACTTGGTTCTGTAAATGGAAAATAAGAAGGTCGTAATCTGATTTCTGATTTGCCAAACATCTCTTCGGTAAAATATAAAAGCGTTTGTTTTAGATCGGCAAAAGAAACATCTGTATCAATATATAATCCCTCAACCTGATGAAAAATACAATGTGCACGAGCTGAAATATCTTCATTTCTAAATACTCTTCCAGGAGAAATCGTTCTAATTGGCGGTTTATTATTCTCCATATACCTTACTTGAACAGACGAAGTATGTGTTCTTAGTAAGATGTCAGGATCTTTCTCAATAAAAAATGTGTCTTGCATATCTCTTGCAGGATGATATTCCGGTAAATTTAATGCAGTAAAATTGTGCCAATCATCTTCTATTTCCGGACCTTCCGATACGGTAAACCCAATTCTGGAAAAAACATCAATAATTTGATTTTTAACTATTGATATTGGATGTCTGGCCCCAAGTTCAATTGGCTCTTCAGGTCTTGTTAAATCATTATAACTCTTTTTGGTCTGAATATTATTATCCAATGATGTTTTTTGATCATTAATTTTTTGGGTTGCAGTATTTCTTAAATTGTTTAAAGCTTGTCCAATTTCCTTTTTTAAAGAAGAATCAACATTTTTAAAATCGACAAATAGTTGCTTTAAAATACCTTTGCTACCTAAAAATTTAATTCTAAAGGCTTCAATCTCTTCTGCAGTATTAGCTTTAAAACTATTGATTTCATTCAATAAATCATTTATTTTAGTCTTCATTTTTTCAGATCAAATTAGAGCGCAAATTTACATTAATTTTGTGGATTCTGAATTTTATTTACTTTCAATTTTTGTTTTTTTATACTTCAAAAAGAATGTAATGAATATCACGAAAAACTTAAGAAATAAATAAATAAACCAATTAGAATTAATTAGAATTTCATTATTTTTGCATCACAAAATTTCTAAATTAATAATTTAATAGACATAAAATTATGGAGTCAAAAATTAAAGCCTTTATGGAGGAGGTTGCAGAACGTAACGGACATGAGTCTGAGTTCATACAAGCTGTTCAAGAAGTTGCTGAAACAGTAATTCCTTATATTATCACAAAAGATATTTATCACGGTAAAAATCTTTTGATGCGTATGGTTGAACCTGAGAGAGCTATAACCTTTAGAGTTCCTTGGATTGATGATGAAGGTGAAATTAGAGTTAACAGGGGTTATCGCATTCAAATGAATTCTGCCATTGGACCTTATAAAGGGGGTTTAAGATTTCACCCTACTGTGAGCATGAGCATTTTAAAATTCTTAGCTTTTGAGCAGGTATTTAAAAATAGTTTAACCACTTTACCAATGGGTGGTGGAAAAGGAGGTTCTGATTTTGATCCAAAAGGAAAATCAGATAACGAAATTATGCGTTTTTGCCAAAGCTTTATGAGCGAATTATACCGTCATATTGGTGCTAATACAGATGTGCCTGCAGGTGATATTGGTGTTGGCGGCAGAGAAATTGGATTTCTTTATGGTCAGTATAAAAAGTTAAAAAATGAATTTACCGGTGTATTGACAGGTAAAGGAATGTCATGGGGAGGATCTTTAATTCGCCCTGAGGCAACTGGCTACGGTACAGTTTATTTTGCTGAAAATATGCTGACCACTCATGATGATACCATAAAAGGTAAAACTATTTTAGTTTCGGGATCTGGTAATGTGGCACAATTTGCCACTGAAAAAGCCACACAATTGGGCGCTAAGGTTGTTACTATGTCTGATTCTTCAGGATATATTTATGATGCTGATGGAATTGATAATGAAAAACTGGCTTTTGTAATGGAACTTAAAAATAAAAGAAGAGGAAGAATTAGTGAATACGCTGTAAAGTTTTCATCGGCCAAATTTATTGAAGGCAAAACACCATGGAATGAAAAATGTGATATAGCTTTGCCATGTGCAACACAAAATGAGTTAAATGGCGATGATGCCAAAGCTCTTTTAGACAATGGATGTATTTGTGTAAGTGAAGGAGCCAATATGCCTTCTACACCGGAAGCAATTTTAGCTTTCCATCAGGCAAAAATATTATTTGCTCCTGGTAAAGCGTCTAATGCAGGTGGAGTTGCAACTTCTGGATTAGAAATGAGCCAAAATTCATTGCGTTTAAACTGGACCCGTGAAGAAGTGGAAATTAAATTAAAGAGTATTATGGCTGATATTCACGATTCATGTATCAAATACGGTAAGGATGAAGATGGTTATATTGACTACGTAAAAGGTGCAAATATTGCAGGCTTTGTTAAAGTAGCAGATGCTATGTTGGCACAAGGCGTAGTTTAATAGAAAAATTGATTTTAAAAAAAAACCTTCAGATATATCTGAAGGTTTTTTTTAATTGATCGTATTAAACTATTTAACACTTTCCATATATGCCGCTAAAGCTTGTAATTCGTTATCAGACAAATCCTTAACAAATCCGTCTAGGTTTGCCTTCATTATTGCAACCTGTCCTGGATCGGTATCAACTATTGCAGCATCTACTCCTTTCAAAAATTGAATTATATTTCCATTTTTATCCTCATAAACTTTAATAATTTCTTTGATAGTCGGCCCAACAATTTTAGTGTCTGCTTGATGACAAGAGACACAAGTTTTATCGGTGAATAATTTTTCACCCAAAGCTACTATTTCATCTGAAGCAGTTGCATCATTTTTTACTTCTTTTACATCTTCATTGACTTTTTCAACTTTGGTCTCAGTTTCCTTATTTATTTCTTCTTTTTTACCGTCTCCACAACTGGTAAAAAATAAAGAGATAAAGGTCAATACTAAAAGTGTTTTTTTCATAATTTTAAATATTATAGGTTTATGTTTATTTTACAAATTTATTATAAATAACTCAATTATTAATCCTCAAAACAATATTATTAATTGAACCTAATCTTATTCTTTAATAAAAGTAAAAAGTATTAAATTTGCGCTATATTTTATAAACAATGTTAGATAAATTACGAATTGTACAGCAAAGGTTTGATGAAGTTTCTGATTTGATTATTCAACCGGATATTATTGTCGATCAAAAGCGTTACGTTAAATTAAATAAGGAGTATAAAGATTTAAAAAATCTTGTAGATAAAGGAGAAGAATATAAATCTGCACTGGCCAATTTGGAAGAGGCAAAAGAAATTATTTCTGATGGCTCTGACAAGGAAATGGTTGAAATGGCAAAAATGGAATTAGCTGATGCAAATGAAAAAATTCCTAAAATTGAAGAAGAGTTAAAATTCATGTTGATTCCGAAGGATCCGGAAGATTCGAAAAATGTGATTGTAGAAATTAGGGCTGGTACCGGAGGTGATGAAGCCAGTATTTTTGCAGGAGATTTATATCGAATGTATACAAAATTTGCTTCTGATAAAGGATGGAAAGTTGAATTGGAAGATTTGAGTGAAGGTACTTCAGGTGGGTTTAAAGAAATTATTTTTAGTCTTTCAGGTGAAGATGTTTACGGTACAATGAAATTTGAATCAGGAGTTCATCGTGTTCAACGAGTACCACAGACTGAAACTCAAGGACGTGTTCATACTTCGGCAGCTACAGTAATGGTATTACCTGAAGCTGAAGAGTTTGATATTGATTTGAAAATGAGTGATGTTAGGGTTGATTATTTTTGTGCATCGGGACCAGGCGGGCAATCAGTTAACACAACTTATTCAGCGGTAAGATTAACACATGTACCTACAGGTATTGTGGCACAATGTCAGGATCAAAAATCGCAGCATAAAAATAAAGATAAAGCATTTAAAGTGTTACGTGCTCGTATTTATGAGGTTGAATTAGAAAAGAAACTTCAGGAAGATGCAGCTAAAAGAAACTCTCTGGTCTCGAGCGGAGATAGATCGGCAAAAATAAGAACCTATAATTATCCACAAGGAAGAGTTACAGAACATCGGATAGGATTGACCTTATACGATTTAAGTAATATTATAAATGGTGATATTCATAAAATAGTTGAAGAGCTTAAACTTCATGAAAATGCTGAAAAATTAAAAGCTACCGACAGTGAGTTTTGATTAATATGAATATTCGAATTACTGGAGTTCGTAATTCTTTGAGATCTTTTGATTCATGTTATATATATCATAATTTAAGACTCATTTTAAATCTGGATTTACTCAAATTTAATTCATTAATAAAAAAAATGATTATAACTGAATTCTGATAGTCATATTTTTAAAACACTAATTAAAATGAAAAATATATTATTAATTTTCTTAATTATTATGAGTATTTTTTCTTGTAATGAAAAGCAATCAAAGGATGATGATATTTTAAAGGATGGAGAAACTGCATTAGCTGATGTTGTTGAAGATAAAACGGTATTTAAAAAAATTGGCTCTTTGGAAAGTGGAATTGATTTTTCGAATAATATTGAAGATAAACTAGATACTTTTGAAAATTTGTTCGATTTTGATTTTTTTTATAATGGCAGTGGTGTTGGTATAGCCGATATCAATAATGACGGTTTGGATGATATATTTTTTTGTGGAAATCAGGTAAACAATAAATTATACATCAATAAGGGAAACCTGCAGTTTGAAGATATATCAGTAAAGGCCAATATTAATGTTAATAAGCAATGGGCCAATGGAGTTACGTTTGCTGATGTAAACAATGATGGATGGTTAGATATTTATGTTTCTCAAGGGGGACCATTTAACGCTGAGAATAGAAAAAACTTGTTGTTTATTAATCAAAAAGATCTAACATTTGTTGAAAGCGCTGAAATGTATGGTTTGAATGACAATGGGATCAGTACACAAGCAGCCTTTTTCGATTATGATAAAGATGGAGATCTGGATTGTATTGTTTCTAACGAAAATCAACTATACGGTTTAGACCCGGTAAAATTCCATGCAGCTTTAAAGAATAATAAAAAACTTTTACATAATAGTAGTGCCCATTTATACAGAAACGAGGACAATAAATTTATAGATGTAACCGAAAAGGCCGGTGTATTAAAGCCCACCTTTGGATTAGGATTAACAGTTGGAGATATTAATAACGATGGTTGGTTGGATTTTTATATTTCGAATGATTATTATATACCTGACGTCATGTATATCAATAATAAAAACGGTACTTTTTCCGATAAGATAAAAGAGAAGACAAAACAAATTACTTTTTATGGAATGGGCGTGGATATTGAAGATATCAATAATGATGGTCTTCAGGATATTTTTGTTTTGGATATGGCATCAAGTGATCATGTTCGTTCTAAAACCTTAATGGCTTCAATGAATGTTGATAAATTCAATTTACTAACTGAAACATTTGATTTTCAAATTCAATATATGTATAATTCTTTGCAGTTGAATGCAGGAAATAATAAATTCCATAATATATCTCAAATAGCACAAGTATCAAAAACAGATTGGAGTTGGGCCGGACTTATTGTTGATTTTAATAATGATGAATACAAAGATATTTATATTTCTAATGGTTATAGAAGATATGCCTTAGACAACGACTTTCAAAATAAAGTGAGAGAAGCAAAAATACAGTATAAAGGTAATGTACCATTAAAGGTGAAAGAAGATCTCTATTTTCAAATGCCATCAGAAAAACTTTCTAACATAATGTTTAAAAATAACACACATTTAGGATTTAATGATGTTGCTGCTGAATGGGGACTTAAACATCCCTCTTTTTCCAATGGTGCATCTTACGCCGATTTAGATAATGATGGTGATCTGGAAATAGTTGTGAATAATATTGACGAGGAAGCTTTTTTATATAAAAATCTGTCAGTAGAAAAAAGTTTAGGCAATTTTTTAAGAGTTAAAACTATTGGTAAGTCTTCTGAGAATTTTGCTAAAATAACTATTAAGTATGATGGTAAGTTGCAATTTATTGAATCAAAAAGAGTAAAAGGATACCTATCATCAACAGATAATATCGCTCATTTCGGTTTAAAGAATTATGAAGTGATTGATACAGTAAGAGTAGAATGGTTATCTGGAAAATTTGAAGAAAAATATAAGGTTCCGGTTAATAGTTTTATGGAGTTTAATGAATTAGCAGCTACTTCAGGTAAAAAGGAATATAAAAGTAAGCCTTTGTTTGTTGAAACTAAAAAACCATTAATTGATTTTATTCACCGAGAAAATAATTTTAATGATTTTCAAAAAGAGGTTTTGTTACCGTATAAACAATCAACATTGGGGCCGTCGATTACTTTAGGAGATGTTAATGGTGATGGTTTAACCGATGCTTACATGGGTGGAGCTTTTGGACAGGCAGGTCAAATATTTATACAAACTTCAAATGGGTTTAAAAAAATCACAAATAATACCTTTGAAAAGGATAAGGAACATGAAGATATGGAGTCGGTATTCTTTGACTTTGATAATGATTCTGACTTGGATTTGTATGTTGTAAGTGGTGGTAATGCATTGCCTTTCCCATCAGAAAACTACAGAGATAGAATTTATATTAATAATGGTAAGGGAACATTTACTCGTTTTAAAAGTAAGATTTTAGACGAAAACAGTTATAGTGGTAAAACCGTATGTACAATTGATTTTGATAAAGATGGAGATCTGGATTTAGTAGTAGGAAATAGAATATTTCCTCATAATTATCCAAAATCTCCGCCCTCAATCTTGTACAAAAATGATAATGGTAAGTTAACAGATGTTACAGAAAAGATTGCTCCTGATTTTTCTACTTATGGCATAGTTAATAAAGTCATTAAAACCGACTTCAATAATGATGGCTGGGATGATTTTATTGCTGTGGGCGAATGGACAGGAATAGGATTTTTCGAAAACCAAAACGGAATTTTTAAAAACGTTTCTGATACAAATTTGTTAAATGATGAAAAAGGCTGGTGGTTTAGTGTTGCTGAAATTGATATTAATAAAGATGGATTACCGGATTATATTGTTGGAAATGTTGGGAAAAATATAAAATTCAAAGCGAGTAAGGAAAACAAGTTTAAAGTTTTCGCGAATGATTTTGATAATAATGGAACATTGGATGTTGTTTTGAGCAAAAAATATAACGGCGAGTATGTACCTGCAAGGGGCAAAGAATGTTCAACCCAGCAGATGCCGTTTATTTCTGAAAAATTTAAAACCTATAATGAGTTTGCTCATGCAACATTAATTGATATTTATGGAGATAAGTTAGAAACCTCGGTTCAACTTGAGGCCAATGAATTTAATTCAATACTGTTGATTAATAAAGGCGAAGGTAAATTTGAAAAGCACAAATTACCTGTCTTGGCACAAATTTTCCCTATAATGGATCTTGTTATTAAGGATGTAAATAATGATGGGTATGAAGATGCAATTATTATTGGGAATATTTATAATACCGAAGTTGAAACACCAAGATTAGATAATGGTACCGGAGTGGTTTTACTTTCTAATAAAAAAGATAATTTCAATGTTTTGGAATTAAAAAAATCTGGACTTTACGTTCCGGGTAACGTTAAATCGGTAGTATCAATTTTGTATAATAATAAAAATTATTTACTGTTTGGACGAAATAATGCAGGAGTTGTCAGCTTCAAAATAAATTAAAATGATAAAAGTAATAACAAGAAATCCCGAGTAACTACTCGGGATTTTTTTTATATAAGCAAGAAATTAATAATTTATTTTACTTTTTCTACTATTGCTTTAAAAGCATCTGGGCTATTCATTGCTAAATCTGCTAGAACTTTTCGGTTCAAATCGATATTGTTAGCTTTAATTTTTCCCATAAATTGAGAATAAGATAAACCATGTAGTCGGGCACCAGCATTAATACGCTGAATCCATAAACTACGGAAATTTCTTTTATTGTTTTTTCTGTCGCGATAAGCATATAACATTGCTTTGTCAACTGCGTTTTTCGCAACGGTGTATACATTTTTACGTCTACCAAAGTATCCTTTGGCAAGTTTTAAAATCTTTTTTCTACGAGCTCTTTTGGCTACTGAATTTACTGATCTTGGCATTTTAGTTTAATTTTTTTGTGTTAGGCAGATACCGATTATTATCGGAATCATTTAATTGGCTCTAAACACATGGTTAATAATAATTACCTTAAATAAACCTAAAGTTTATTTTAACGCTAATTGTTGTTTAATATTAGCCACATCTGCTTTATGTACTAAACCAGCATGTGTCAATTTCAATTTACGTTTTTTACTTTTTTTAGTCAAAATATGACTTTTAAAAGCGTGCTTTCTTTTAATTTTACCAGTCCCCGTTAATTTAAAACGTTTTTTAGCACTGGATTTTGTCTTCATTTTAGGCATCTTCTTCCTATTTTATTACTTGCTTATAATTTTTTTTTCTACTTGCTTACTTTTTTTTCTTTGAAGCAATAAACATAATCATACGTTTTCCTTCTAATTTAGGCATTTGCTCAACAGTACCATAATCTTCAAGTTCTTGAGCCAATCTCAATAATAAAATTTGACCCTGATCTTTAAATACTATTGATCTACCTTTAAAGAAAACATATGCTTTTAATTTTGCACCACTTTCTAAAAACTTAATGGCATGTTTCTTTTTAAACTCATAATCATGCTCATCGGTGTTTGGTCCAAAACGTATTTCTTTTACAATAACTTTAGTAGCTTTAGATTTTAAAGCTTTATCTCGTTTTTTTTGTTCGTAAAGGAATTTTTTATATTCAATAATTTTACAAACAGGAGGCGAAGCTTTTGGAGAAATTTCAACCAGATCTAATTCCAGTTCAGCCGCAATTTCTCTAGCTTTTCTAATTGGATAAATTCCAACTTCAATGTTGTCTCCAACAAGACGTACTTCCGGAGCGTCAATTTTATGATTTATTTTGTGTAAATCTTCTTTAATTATCCTCCAAGGTTTTCTAATACCTCTTTTTCTTCTTATTGCTATAACTTTAAAATTTTGATCCTTTACGGAATGGTTAAACTTAATATTGTTGTAATGTTTTGTCTATTTCATTTTGGATGATTTCTGAGAATTCTTTAACTGTAAATGTCCCTAAATCACCTTCACTGTGTTTTCTGACCGATATTGTACCTTCTTTTTCTTCATTTTCACCAATAATCAACATGAATGGAATCTTATTAATTTCGGCATCTCTGATCTTTCTTCCTACCTTTTCATTACGGTTGTCAACGAGGGCGCGAATTTCGTAATTTTCTAGCAAATTTAAAACTTTTTTAGTATATATTTCATATTTCTCACTAATTGGTAATAAAATAGCCTGCTCAGGAGTTAGCCAAAGTGGAAAATTGCCACCTGTATGCTCAATTAATATAGCTATAAACCTCTCCATTGATCCAAAAGGTGCGCGATGGATCATTACGGGTCGATGTAATTGATTATCTGATCCTTTGTAGGTTAAATTGAATCGTTCAGGTAAATTATAATCTACCTGTATGGTCCCGAGTTGCCAATTACGTCCTAATACATCTTTAACCATAAAATCTAATTTCGGGCCATAAAAAGCAGCTTCACCATATTCTATTACAGCATCTAATCCTTTTTCTTTTACTGCTTGTTTGATTGCGTTTTCAGCTTTTTCCCAATTTTCATCACTGCCAATATATTTTTCTTTATCATTCGGATCTCGTAATGAAATTTGGGTTGAAAAATCTGCGAAGCCCAAAGTGCTAAAAACATAATGAACTATATCAATAACCGATTTGAATTCTTCAATTAATTGATCAGGTGTGCAAAAAATATGAGCATCGTCTTGCGTAAATCCTCTCACTCTGGTTAAACCATGCAACTCACCACTTTGCTCATACCTGTAAACTGTACCAAATTCAGCAAATCTTTTTGGCAGATCTTTATACGAATATGGTTTAGCGTTGAATATTTCACAGTGATGAGGGCAGTTCATTGGTTTTAATAAAAACTCCTCATTTTCTTTTGGCGTGTGAATAGGTTGAAAACTGTCTTTACCATATTTTTCATAATGGCCTGAAGTAACATATAGTTCTTTTTGACCAATATGAGGTGTTATAACCATTTCATAACCGGCTTTTTTCTGTACTTTTTTTAAGAAATTCTCTAACCTTTCTCTTAATGCAGCACCTTTTGGTAGCCACAAAGGTAAACCCTGACCAACTTTAGACGAAAAAGTAAATAACTCTAATGCTGCTCCAATTTTTCTGTGATCTCTTTTTTTGGCCTCTTCTAATAAATTCAGATATTCTTTAAGTTCCTTTTGCTTAGGGAATGAAATTCCATAAACTCTAGTTAATTGTTTATTTTTTTCATCACCTCTCCAATAAGCACCTGCGACACTCATTATTTTTATGGCTTTGATAATGCCGGTAGTTGGTATGTGGCCCCCTCTGCAAAGATCCGTAAAATCACTATGGTCGCAAAAAGTTATATCACCATCGGTTAAATTTTCAATAAGTTCAACTTTAAAAACATTATTTTGCGCCTTATAATAGGATAAAGCATCCGCTTTTGAAACTGAACGCATTTTAAATTCAAATTTTTGACGTGCAAATTCCAACATCTTATCCTCAATTTTTTTGAAATCATTTTCTGAAATGCTTTCTTTACCGAAATCAACATCGTAATAAAATCCATTTTCAATTGGGGGTCCGATAGTTAATTTTGCCTTAGGGTAAAAAAATAAAATTGTTTGTGCTAATATATGAGCGGTAGAGTGCCAAAAAGCTTTCTTACCTTCAGGATTATTCCATGTGAATAAAGTTAATGACCCATCAACGGTTAATGGAGTTTTTGTTTCTATTGTTTCCTCATTGAATTTGGCAGAAATAACATTTCTTGCCAATCCTTCACTAATGCTTTTGGCTACATCAATTGCTGTAGTGTTTTTTAAAAACTCTTTAATACTACCGTCAGGTAAAGTAATCTTAATCATATTCTATTTTAATAAAGCTGCAAAGATACATATCACATTTTAAAAATGTTGTTATACGGTATTAAAATATAAAATTTATTATCGATTTAATTTTATTGATTATTCAATATAGGTATTAAGGTGTAAGTATGGTTT
>PVMK01153389.1_pt1:47500-72014 | contig 72014 bp, 63 predicted proteins | sample 1853481 | NCBI WGS metagenome assembly PVMK01 (sample SAMN08533507, study PRJNA380276) | Marine sediment metagenome, whole genome shotgun sequencing project.
CCGATCTAATAAGTTATAAAAATATAATAAAAGAGTTCATGATTTTAGTTACTTATTTATAGGTAATTAAGATCTGCAAAAAGTACAATAAGCTAAATTAAGGGCGTATGGAGGATGCCTAGGCTCTCAGAGGCGAAGAAGGACGTGATAAGCTGCGAAAAGCTGCGGGGATTGGCACATATGATTTGATCCGCAGATATCCGAATGGGGCAACCCGGCATGTTGAAGACATGTCACCTAGCAATAGGAGTAAACCCGGTGAACTGAAACATCTAAGTAACCGGAGGAAGAGAAAACAAAAGTGATTCCGTAAGTAGCGGCGAGCGAACATGGATTAGCCCAAACCAGAATTGTTACGGCAATTTTGGGGTTGTAGGACCACGATATTCAATGCTAAGAGAATTAGAACTGTTTGGAAAGACAGACCATAGAGGGTGATAGTCCCGTATAGGTAATCGAAGTTATTGATAGTGGTATCCTGAGTAGTGCGGGGCACGTGAAACCCTGTATGAATCAAGCGGGACCATCCGCTAAGGCTAAATACTCCTGAGAGACCGATAGTGAACTAGTACCGTGAGGGAAAGGTGAAAAGAACCCTAAGTAAGGGAGTGAAACAGATCCTGAAACCGTACGCCTACAAGCGGTCGGAGCGACATTTATGTTGTGACGGCGTGCCTTTTGCATAATGAGCCTACGAGTTACTGTATCTAGCAAGGTTAAATGATTAAGTCATGGAGCCGTAGCGAAAGCGAGTCTGAATAGGGCGATTATAGTTAGGTGTAGTAGACGCGAAACCGAGTGATCTACCCATGGGCAGGTTGAAGCTGTAGTAACATACAGTGGAGGACCGAACCAGTTGACGTTGAAAAGTCTTTGGATGACCTGTGGGTAGGGGTGAAAGGCCAATCAAACTCGGAAATAGCTCGTACTCCCCGAAATGCATTTAGGTGCAGCGTTGATTTATAGTTTTATAGAGGTAGAGCTACTGATTGGATGCGGGGGCTTCACCGCCTACCAATTCCTGACAAACTCCGAATGCTATAAAATGATGATCAGCAGTGAGGGCATGGGTGCTAAGGTCCATGTCCGAGAGGGAAAGAACCCAGACCATCAGCTAAGGTCCCAAAATATATACTAAGTTGAACTAACGAGGTTTGATTGCATTGACAGCTAGGATGTTGGCTTGGAAGCAGCCATTCATTTAAAGAGTGCGTAACAGCTCACTAGTCGAGCGATCGAGCATGGATAATAATCGGGCATAAGTATATTACCGAAGCTATGGACTCTACACATTAGTGTAGATTGGTAGGGGAGCATTGTAATCTTGCGTAGAAGGTGTACTGTGAGGTATGTTGGAGCGATTACAAAAGAAAATGTAGGCATAAGTAACGATAATGCGGGTGAGAAACCTGCACACCGAAAGACTAAGGTTTCCTCAGCGATGCTAATCAGCTGAGGGTTAGTCGGGACCTAAGGCGAACCCGAAAGGGGTAGTCGATGGACAACGGGTTAATATTCCCGTACTACTTATTATTGTGATGGAGTGACGGAGTAATGACCCCGCTGCGTACTGACGGAATAGTACGTTGAACTGAGTAGGTATAGGTTTTGTAGTTAAATGCGCAAGACTTGCTGAATCAGGATAGTACCACGAAGCTTCGGTGGAGTGGATAATGCGGCTAAGGGCTTCCAAGAAAACCTTCTAAACTATAGATAATAAGTACCCGTACCCTAAACCGACACAGGTAGTTGGGAAGAGAATTCTAAGGTGCTCGAGAGATTCATGGCTAAGGAACTAGGCAAAATAGACTCGTAACTTCGGGAGAAGAGTCGCCCCGCTTTGCGGCGGGGCCGCAGTGAAAAGATCCAGGCGACTGTTTATCAAAAACATAGGGCTTTGCAAAATTGAAAGATGACGTATAAGGCCTGACACCTGCCCGGTGCTGGAAGGTTAAGTGGAGATGTTATCTTCGGAGAAGCATTGAAATGAAGCCCCAGTAAACGGCGGCCGTAACTATAACGGTCCTAAGGTAGCGAAATTCCTTGTCGGGTAAGTTCCGACCTGCACGAATGGTGCAACGATCTGGATACTGTCTCAGCCATGAGCTCGGTGAAATTGTAGTATCGGTGAAGATGCCGATTACCCGCTATGGGACGAAAAGACCCCGTGAACCTTTACTATAGCTTAGTATTGACTTTGGATAAGTAATGTGTAGGATAGGTGGGAGACTTCGAAGCGGCATCGCTAGGTGTTGTGGAGTCGCCGTTGAAATACCACCCTTTGCTTATTTGAAGCCTAACTCCCTTAAGGGAGGACAGTGCTTGGTGGGTAGTTTGACTGGGGTGGTCGCCTCCAAAAGAGTAACGGAGGCTTCTAAAGGTACCCTCAGTACGCTTGGTAACCGTGCGTAGAGTGCAATGGCATAAGGGTGCTTGACTGAGAGACATACACGTCGATCAGGTTGGAAACAAGAGCATAGTGATCCGGTGGTTCCGCATGGAAGGGCCATCGCTCAAAGGATAAAAGGTACTCCGGGGATAACAGGCTGATCTCCCCCAAGAGCTCATATCGACGGGGGGGTTTGGCACCTCGATGTCGGCTCGTCACATCCTGGGGCTGGAGAAGGTCCCAAGGGTTGGGCTGTTCGCCCATTAAAGTGGCACGCGAGCTGGGTTCAGAACGTCGTGAGACAGTTCGGTCTCTATCTATAGTGGGCGCAAGAAATTTGAGTGGATCTAATTCTAGTACGAGAGGACCGAATTGGACTGACCTCTAGTGTATCAGTTGTCACGCCAGTGGCATCGCTGAGTAGCTACGTCGGGAAGGGATAAGCGCTGAAAGCATATAAGCGCGAAACCCACCACAAGATGAGATTTCTTTTAAGGGTCGTGGAAGACTACCACGTTGATAGGCTATAGGTGTAAAGGCAGTAATGTCATAGCCAAGTAGTACTAATAACCCATAAAGCTTATGTAGGCCTCCCCCTTCCCCTGCAAGGGAGGGGGGAAGCAGAACTTTTTTAATTTTTACAACTTAGATTATTTATAATATTATTATTTTGATATGTCAACTTTTACTGAATTGAAAGATTAAAACAATAAAAGATTCAATGATTTTTAAATCATTGAATTATTTGATTTTTCAATTAACAGCTTAAGGTGATTATAGCGATAGGTCTCACCTCTTCCCATCCCGAACAGAGAAGTTAAACCTATCAGCGCTGATGGTACTGCCCCTGGGTGGGAGAGTAAGTCGTTGCCTTTCTTTTAAAGCGTTTATCAATAAGATAGACGCTTTTTTTTATGGACTAAAGTGAAGAAATAAGAGAACCACGCCTGGCTCTCACGCTTTGCGTGATGGCGTGCTTAATTCCTACATCAAATAATAATACACTTCGTGTTTATATTTTTTGGCAGTCATTAATAAGTCGTTAACTTTTTTTTAATCCTCTTTACCAAAGTAAAGTGGATTTTTTTTGGTATATACCGAAATGAAACAACAATAATAAGACCATAATTCTTAATATTTGGGATTAATTTAACATTCACTATAAAAATATTCTTGCGCATTTAATTTAATACATATATTTTTGAGAGATCATAAATTACTAAAAATGCAACTTAAAAATAAATCCTTATTAACAATTGCTTTGTTGATATGTAGTTTCTTAAATGCTCAGGACCTAACTTTTGAAGAATATAATCCACCTTCAACACTTGTTGTTCCTAAACATATTGTTAAAAAGGCTAAGTATCCGTTTATTGATATCCATGGTCATCAATATAGAATGTCGGAACAAGATTTGTCACCGGTAATAGCCGCAATGGATACTTTAAATATGGGGATCATGGTTAATTTGAGTGGACGTTCTGGGGAGATTTTGCTGAAGTCAGTAAAAAATATTAATGATCATTACCCTAACCGTTTTGTAGTTTTTGCAAATATTAATTTTGACGGAGTAGGAACCGAAATTTGGTTGGAAAATACAGTTAATCAATTAGAGGAGGATGTAAAAAATGGCGCTAGAGGATTAAAAATATACAAAAGTTTGGGAATGAGAAATAAGGATAGTAATGGAAACAGATTGGCCATAGATGATAATCGTTTAGATGCTATATGGTCAAAATGTGGTGAGCTTGGAATACCAGTGTTGATTCATGCCGCTGATCCCAAACCTTTCTGGGATGAATTTGACGAGAATAATGAGCGTTGGTTAGAATTAAAAACACACCCTAGAAGAAAAAGAAGCGCAACAAATCCTGTATCCTGGGAACAAATAATCAAAGAACAACACCATATGTTCAAAAAACATCCTGAAACAAATTTTATTAATGCACATATGGGTTGGTTTGCAAATGATCTGGGTAAACTTGCCAAATTAATGGATGAAATGCCAAATATGCATGTTGAAATTGGTGCAATTATAGCTGAATTAGGTAGACAACCGAGATTTGCTAAAATGTTTTTTGAAAAATATAAAAAACGCATATTATTTGGGAAAGACAGCTGGAAACCTAATGAATTTCCTACTTATTTTAGAGTATTGGAAACAGATGATGAATATTTTCCTTATCACAAGAAATACCATGCTTTTTGGGCCATGTATGGCCTGGACCTTTCTGATGAAGTATTGAAAATGGTTTATTATAAGAATGCTTTAAGATTGATTCCCGGGCTTGATAAGAGTTTATTCCCTAATTAATATCTTATTTATACAAGTATTTTTAACACATGAGCGAAAAGTATGATTATTACTTTTTGTCATATTTACTGTACCAATATTCTTTTAGCAACATGTTTGTTTCCTTCAATTATTTTTAAGAAATATAGACCTTTATTTACTTTGGATAAATCTAATGAATAATTAGTATTGTTAATATTCTTATCTCTAAAAACTAATTTACCCGTTATATCATAAACAGAAATTTGCATATTCTCCGAACGTTGCCTTTGTATGTGAAAAATAGCATTTGATGGATTCGGATAAATCTTGAAATTATTTTTAGCTATATCATCGACAGCTAATATAGCAGAGGCATCAATTGTGAAATTATCTATAGCAGCGCCTTCTCCATTTTCAAATTGATCAGAGACAAAAACAAATCTAAAAATAATATTACTTTCCTGAGAAAATACCGATAAATCAAAACTGTATTCTTTAACCGTGATATCTGTACCCGTCCACTGTTTACCAACTGTAATTGGTCTTTGGGAATCAATAAAACTACTATTGTACCAATTTGGGTCATTGGCAGTACCTAAAATATCCCATGTTTCTCCTGTGTTTAATGAATATTCCATGTACAAAACGTCCCAATTTAATTCGATATCAAAAACCATATCAAATTTTAAAACAGGATTTTCCAATTGTGATAAATCGTAACAAGGTGAAATAAGATAACTAGTAGTTTCATCCGAATAATTGCCTGTAGGATTCGTTATATAAGCATTATCAAGTTTATTTAAAAATTTATCTGTTGTTGCTTCCTTTTTTCTCCATAATTCGCTTTGACCACCCAATGTAATCGTTAACCATTCATCTGAATTAATATCTCCAAAGGTATTAATATATTGACCCACCCCCGAACTGTTTGAAGTAAATGAGGCAAACAAAATATTATTATCACTAAAAGCATCATTGTTAATATTAGCTTCCATGATCAGCGTGTGATTTCCAATTTCAATAGAACTATTATTGGGTAATTGAATTTCTTTTATTTCATCGGGTGATATATTTCCATTATAGGTATGGCTAAAAGATTCACCATCAACAGAATAATTTATATCAACAGAATTGATGGTATTTAAACCATTATTTTTCACAGTTATTACAGGCGTAATACCATTGCATTGAACACTATTATTAGTGTTAATTTCTAGTAAACTAATATCCATATTTGCTTTTATCACCTCTATAGGTGATTGCCAAACTCCTCTTCCATAGGTGCCAACCGTTATAATTTTATCTTCAATATTTATTTCAATATCATAAACAGGAACATTTGGTAAATTTTTATCAAACACTTCCCAATCAGTCATATTATCATTAATATGGTATACACCTAAATTTGTTCCCAAAAACAAATCATTAATCAAACTTTGATTCTGATGTTTGATAACGAATTTTATGTCGTCAGGTAAATTCTTAGTTATGTCTTCCCATGCTATTCCTCCATCTAAAGATCTCAACACTTTTCCATTTGCTCCTTTCGTGGTAACATAAATAATATTACTATTTTGATTGTTAATATCAATTGAAGATATTGATGAGGGAAATACAAAACTTACTTCAGCAAATGTATTTCCTTTATCAAAACTTTGAAATAATTTATTGAATCTAGATACATAAATGATGTCATTATTTGACGGAGAAATATCCAAATTATCTATATCACCTCCAAAAACTCTTGGAGATACAGACTCCCATGCGTTGTCTACAAGTTTATACAATCTAGAATACCCGGCGTACAATACACCTTCATTATTAGCTGCAAGCGGAGTAATCCAATTACCACCTGCATCCGAAGACCCACTGGTTTCGGCACCGGGTGCTTTTGCTATTAATCCTCCTTCAGTAACACCTCCATTATATGTGACATTTAAAGTGCCCCCAAATTGTGTAAAACCATAATAAATGTTTTGATTATTAGGATCAACAGCACAGTCCATGCCATCACCTCCATGATAATCATACCATAAATTATTGCTATATGCAAAACCACCATTATCTTGCAAACCACCTGCTATATGTGAAGCACTGTTTTTGGCTGTAGATATTTTATAATATTGGCTAATATTTAAATTTTCAGTAAGATCTGTAAAACTATCTGAATCATCTGATGATTCGTATATACCACCATCAGTACCTGCGTATAATTTATTATTAAAATATCTTAAAAAATGAATATCTGCATGTGTATATGAAGCTTCACTTGGATTCCAAGAATGATTTTTTTGAACAAAAGTATTCCCGCCATTTGTTGAACGCCAAATATCAAGTACACCAACAAAAATCAAATTTGCATTTGTAGGGGAAACGGTTAAAGCCATATCATACCAGGCTTGTCTGCTTCCGCTAAAGATATCCTTAGTTACTGCAGTCCTGGCAAAGGTTAAACCTGCGTCAGTTGATTTGTATATCCCTTGAAAAGAATTGTCAATATTTGCGCTTAAAACATAAACAATATCCGGGTTATCTGCACTAACGTCAACAGCGAATCTTCCCGAGGTTACCGGTAAATTGCTAGAAATAACTTCAAAGGTATCACCTCCATCTGTTGAAATATAGAATTTTGACTTACTCACCGCATATATTGTATTTGGATCATTCGGTTTTAATTTGAAATCCAAGATATTATTGTCAATATTTTTTTTCCAACTTAAACCCGAATCTATACTTTTATAAAATCCCTTATTAGTTGAAACCCAAATAATATTGGAATTGTTAGGATGAATATAGATCTCACTGGATATAGAGTTTGATTGGGAAAAATCTAAACCGGTCTTATTCCATGATGAACCTCCATCTACCGATTTGAGCACTCCTACACTATATGTATCTCTTGCATCATCATCGCCTGTTGCAATATAAATGATATTCGAATTATTTGAATCTATAGCAATTCCTGAAACTCCAATTTGAGGAATTTGATCAGATAAAGGAGTCCAATCAATACCTGCATTTACAGATTTCCAAATGCCACCTGCCGGTGCACCTACATAAAATATGTTTGGATTATTTGGATCGATAATAAAAGTATTTACCCTGCCTTGTCCTGTCTTCCTGTTAGTTGTGTAAGGACCAATAGATTTCCAATTGCTAACCGAGCTTTTAGCCAAATTTTCTTTTTGTTCCCAAGCATTCCAAATGACATTTGGTGTTGTAAGGGTTCCATTATCCAATACATAGTTTTTCCAATGATTTTCCCATCTTTTAAACGGCTTGAACCCGCTGGCTTTTTTGCTAGGGTCTTTATTTTGCCAGTATTGATTAAAAGCAGATGATAATTCGTTTAATGTTGTTTTAGATTTTGTAGATTTTTGTTGGTCATCAACCATCCATGGTGCACCTTCATTATATTGCCCAAAGAATTGAAACAGGGTAAAAAAGAAAAACAGAAAAGTAATATTTTTCATAGTAAAGGGGATTGAGGGTAGCTATTTTTTAATGTCAAATATAACAAAAATAAAATTTATCACTTTTTAAGATCTAACAGTATTATTGAATCTTTTACCCTTTTAATTTCGATTACGCCTTTTATATCATCATTGGGTATTGTGATTGATAATACATAATGCGCTATTTCCCAGCTTTTGCCATTTTTAATAATGACACCTGATCCCCTACAAATACCCATCCAGGTATTCAATAATTCATCAAACCAAACAATTTTCTGATCTTTCGAAAAATATATGTTCCGGTCCAGAGTTTTAAAATCCCAGGTTTTTTTCTTATCAAAATGTGGCTTGGCAAATTCTTCGAATTGCTTTTTGGTCCAGATTTCAGATGCATCAGTACCAATAAAAATAGAATTGGATGACAATTTGTTAAAATAAGCTTCAAAATCGACGTTAGCAACATCTTCATGCCATTGATTCATAAAGGTATTTATTGTTTCAATTTCCTTATTGTTTTGAGAATAAATACTACAAGTCAATAAAATTGATAGTAAAAAGAAATTAGTTCGTTTCATTTTGTTTTTTTATAAGAATTGTGTCAATTTTTTTTTGTTGCTAGTTTTTATAAGTGAGTCAGGAGAATTAGTTATTTCACTGATAAAATTATTTATTTCAGTATTCAAATTTTCTTGAGAAATGATATTATTCAATTTTGAATTCAGTGCCGAATATGCGTTTAATATGTTGATGTTTTCTTGATTTATATCTGATTTGCTTATAGATGGAATTGTAGCCATGTCAGATAGTCTTAGTGTTTCGTTGTATAATACGTTTATCCTAATTTTTACTGAAGAAATATTGAATTTTTCAATTCGCATAGAATCCTTTAATTGTTTAACCAATTCAGATAATTCCTTGGCATTTAAAAGGGCATCTGTTGATGAAATTTCGCGGTATTGCTTTATGAATTCATCCACTTTTTGGTATTCTCCCCAATTTTTAACAACTTTTTGTGCTTTTGGATTTAGACTGATAATTACTTCATTAATTTTGTAGATACTTGTTTTAGTCGAGTCAATTATAGAAATTGATTCTTCTTTCGTCTTTATTTTTTTACAAGAAAAAACAGTTAAAATTATAAAGACAAAAAGTATATTATGGATTGACATATTAAATCAGATTTAAAAATCAAAAATAGGAATTATTTATTTAGAAACTAAGCAGAATTCCTGATAGATTATCTGTATTATAATTCAGTATATTTGCAAAATAAAATAAATAAAATTATGGCTCAAACTATTCTGGTTATTGGTTCCAGCGGTCAAATTGGAACTGAACTTGTATTGAAATTACGTCAAATTCATGGTAATGAAAATGTAATAGCTTCTGATATTAGAAAAGGAAATTATGAAGTAATGGAATCTGGTCCGTTTGAATTTTTAGACGTGACAAATAATAATAACATATTAGATATAGTTAAAAAGTATAAGGTTAAACAGGTGTATTTAATGGCAGCAATGCTTTCAGCTATAGCAGAAAAGATCCCAAAAAAAGCATGGGATTTAAACATGAGCTCCTTGTTTAACGTTCTTGATCTAGCTAAAGATAAAATCATTGATAAAATATTTTGGCCAAGTTCAATAGCCATTTTTGGTCCTGATACTCCTAGAATAAATACGCCTCAGGATACCATTATTAAACCAGTTACCGTATATGGAATAAGTAAATTAGCGGGTGAAAACTGGTGTGCGTATTATCGTGAAAAATATGGCGTTGATGTTAGAAGTATACGTTATCCGGGTATTATTAGCTATAAAACAACTCCCGGAGGAGGAACAACAGATTATGCTGTTGAAATATTTTATGAAGCGATTAGAAAAAAATCATATACTAGTTTTTTGAGTCCAAGAACCAAACTCCCGATGATGTACATGGATGATGCTATTGATGCAACAATAAAATTAATGCAGGCCAATAAAACACCAAAATATATTTCGTATAACATTGCGGCAATGAGCTTTTCTCCTGAAGAATTGGCTAATTCCATTAAAAAATATATTCCTGATTTTACAATAAATTATAAACCAGATTCCAGACAAGAAATTGCAAATTCCTGGCCAGAAAGTATTAATGATACTCAAGCCAATAAAGACTGGGGTTGGAAATCAAAAGTTAACTTAGATGAATTGGTGAAGTTTATGTTACAAGGATTACATTATTCTATTTAGTTAGGTTTTATCTTTGTGCCGTCTAAGGAAAAATAAAAAGAAAGAAAATGGAAAAAATAATTCAAAATAGTTTATTTAGGGCACACAGTTATTTAGAATACAAAGAGCTAGTATTAAGACTAATAAAAGATGGAAAATCAACCGGATCTAATCAAAATGATAATTTGTTAAATTTTTCTAAACTTAATGATAAAAGAATGAAGCGTTTAGATAAAAAAACTAAACTTTCTAATTATGCAGAATTAAAAGCGCAAGAGATTCAAAAAGACTTTACCTGGTTAGTATTAACAGAAAGCTGGTGTGGAGATGCGGCGCAAACTTTACCAATAATTAATAAATTTGCAGAAGCTAATTCAAAAATTGATTTGAAAGTAATACTTAGAGACGATAATGATGATTTAATGAATAAATTTTTAACCAATGGATCAAAATCAATTCCAAAATTAATTGTTATTGAAAAGGCTACAAATAAAGTTGTAAGTACCTGGGGGCCTCGCTCGGAGAAAGCAACTAAATTAGTAAGTGATTATAAGGAGAAATACGGAAAATTGGATGATGCCTTTAAAAAAGATCTACAACTATGGTATAATTTAGATAAAGGTGAAAATATTGAAAATGAAATGGTTGAAGTATTAAAAATAATGAAATAAAACAATATGTTGGTTGAACACAAAGCATTATCTGAAACTTCGAAGGTCTATATATATCCTTCTAACAGAAAATTTTATAAAGATGAATTTCTTGTATTACAAGAAAAAGTAAAACATTTTTTAAGTAATTTTGAAAATGTAACTTCTTACTATGAAATTAAATACCAAAGGTTTATAGTGATCATGATTTCTGATGACACAGCTTTATCGGTAGATCAAACGGATGAATTAGTTGCATTTATTCTTGCCTTGGAAAATGAATTTAAAGTTACTTTAATAGATAAAGTTAATGTTTGTTTTAAACAGGGTGAATATGTGCAGTTGAAAGAAATTCCTGAATTTAAGAAGTTAATAAAAAATAGAGGAGTTTCGATTAAGACTATAGTTTTTGATAATCTGATTAATTCCAAGGAAGAATATGAAAACTATTGGGAAATGCCGGCAGAAGCTAGTTGGGTATCCCATTTTTTTAAGTAATATTAATTCAGGTTTTCTACAAATTGCTCTGGAGAAATAGCAGATTTCACATTAAAATCACCACTTTTTTCACGTCGTAATGAAGTTAAATGGGCTCCGGTATTTAAAGCTTTTCCAAAATCATTTGCTATTGCTCTAATATAGGTTCCTTTGCTGCATACTATTCTGAATTCTATATTTGGCATATTTACTTTAGTGATTTCGAATTCAGAAATTGTAATTTTTCGTGATTTAATTTCAGTAGTTTCACCCTTTCTTGCTAATTCATACAAACGTATACCATCTTTTTTAATGGCCGAATATATAGGGGGTACTTGCTCAATTTCCCCTAAAAATAATTCAGTAGTAGCCTTAATTTTTTCATTTGTAATATGATTTGTTGAATATGTCTGATCAATATCTGTTTCTAAATCAAATGAAGGGGTTGTAGCACCAAGAGTGAAAACACCTGTATATTCTTTTGTCTCCGCTTGATAAGATTCAATTTTTTTTGTAAATTTTCCGGTACAAATTATCAATAATCCCGTTGCTAATGGGTCTAAAGTTCCGGCATGACCAACTTTAATTTTTTTAATTTTAAACTTTTTTCTAATTGACCATCGTAATTTATTTACAACTTGAAATGATGTCCATTTTAAAGGTTTATCAATTAAAATTACCTGCCCCGTTTTAAAGTCTTCCACATCCATTATAAATAGAAATAGGAAAAAGTTATTGCTATAGTTCCTACCACTAAACAATATATAGCAAAATAATACAGTTTACTTTTTTTAACTAAGCTTATCATCCAATTACAAGCAATTAACCCTGAAATAAAAGCAGTAACAAATCCAAGGCCCATGCTTCCAAAATTTTCGTTTTCAAAATTAATTTCACCGCTTAAAAAATCCTTGATCACTTTTCCAAATATCAATGGCACAACCATGAGAAATGAAAAACGAGCTGCTTTAACTCTATCTACACCTAGTAATACAGAAGTAGAAATAGTTGCACCAGAACGTGAAATTCCGGGTAACATAGCTATTGCTTGAGAAATACCTATAATAAAAGCGTTTTTATATGATACACTATTGTCTGTATTTTTAGCTTTGTCTGCTAGTAATAAAAGCAATGCTGTTATTAATAACATAAATCCTACCATTAATATATTTCCATTAAAAAAAGCTTCTAATTGTTCTTCAAACATTAATCCAATTGCTGCAGCGGGTAACATAGAAATAATAATCTTAATCGTAAAAATCAATTCGTCATTCCATTGTAATTGAAAAAGACCTTTAAATATTTCAAATACTTCTTTTCTAAACACTACCAAGGTGCTTAAAGCTGTAGCAAAATGTAATACAACCGTAAAAGTTAAACTTTCCTGAGGAATTGTTTGGTCTCCAATTAGTGCTTTAGCCAATTCTAAGTGGCCACTTGATGAAACGGGTAAAAATTCGGTCAAACCTTGAATCAAACCTAAAATTAATGCTTCTAAATAGCTCATAAAATTTGTTATGAAAAGGGTAATAAAATAAAATTAATTGCTTTTTTTCTTAGGCTTAGCCATGATAGCATAGATTTCAATTGCAAGACCGAGTAGAACAACTGTTGGTGCCAATCGAATACGGCGAAAATTATATATTTCTTCATTGAATACATTTGGATCATCACTTCCGCCACCGGTCATTAATGCAAATCCAATTAGTATTACCACAATACCAGCAATCATAATGGTATAGTTACGTTTCGAAAATAGAAACTCGCCTGATTCTTTATTTTTTTTGCCATGTTAATTCAAAGATAAAATTAAAAGGATAAAGCACAAATTGAGGATCAAACCAGAACTTTTTATTGAATTATCCGATGTATAATATTAGAAATGGTATTTCTTTAATCCTTTAGCAAGTTATATTAATAGTATAATTCATCTGTTTTTAAATTCAAAAACCGTTGAGTGGCAAAGAAAGTACTAAGCCATGTTATTAAAACACCTATAAAGAAAACTATACTAAATAAGCCTGCAATTTCAATTCGATTATCAATTAATCCAAATTCAGGAAAATTATGATCTATATAATAAATAATAATTGCTAACCCAATTAAGGCAATAATTGATCCTGCTATTCCTAATTTAATACTTCTCCAGATAAAGGGCCTTCTTATAAATAGCTTTGTAGCTCCAACCATTTGCATTGTTTTTATAATAAAACGTTTGGAATAAACAGATAATCGAATAGAGCTATTGATCAAAACAACTACAATCAATGTGGCCAAAGCACTAAAGATTAATATAAAAACACTGATTCTTTTTACATTTTTGGTTAGTAAATCGATCAGAGGTTTATCATAAGATACAGTTGAAACAAATTGATTTTCTTTGTATATGTTTTCAATTTCCCTCATTTTTTCTGGATTGACAAAATCTGCTTTAACATAAATATCGATAGCATTTTGTAATGGATTATATCCTAAAAAATCCATAAAGTCCTCTCCATTTTCTTCTTTGTAAATTTCAGCAGCATCTTCTTTTGAGATAAATCTAGTGCTCTTTGTAAAGGGCTGTTCATCAATAGAGACCTGTAAATTTAAAATACGTTCTTTATTAACATCATTTTTTAAAAATAACGTAATCGCGGCCTGTTCTTTAAAATAATTGGCAACTTTTTTTGTGTTGAGTACTAATAATCCTAACAATCCCAACAAAAAAAGCACTAATGAGATACTGATTATTACCGAAAGATAAGACGAACGCAATCTTTGTTTATGGTATTTTTCGAATGAATTACTCATTGATTTTAGAGGTTTTATTGCGATTTGCAAGGTAATTATTTCTTCAGAAAAGACAAACAAAAATACTTTATTATAATTATAGATCTTGACATAGTTCAATCAAAACTCCATTTGTTGATTTTGGATGTAAAAAGGTAACTAGTTTATTGTCGGCTCCTTTTTTAGGATTTTCGTTTAAAACTGTAAAACCTTCCTTTTTAAGCCTTTTAATTTCTGATTTAATATTTTCTACCGCAAATGCGATATGATGAATTCCTTCACCTTTTTTATCTATAAATTTTGCAATTGGACTTTGTGGATTAGTTGCCTCTAATAATTCTATTTTATTCGGACCAATCTGGAAAAAAGAAGTTTTAACCCCTTCACTTATAACATCTTCTACTTTGTAATGTTTTCTCCCAAAAAGAGAAGAAAATAAAACATTAGATTTTTCTATATCTTTAACTGCAATACCTATATGTTCAATTTTGTTCATATTATATATTTTGTATTTATTCAAAAATAGATAATTTATACTAAAAACCTGAATTCGATTAATATTTCAATTACAGTTTGAATGAATTTTTACATAGGCAAATTCAAATTTTTGAATGAATATCTAGATATTTTGTGGGAATTTGGAGAAGTATATGTGAAAATTCACCAAATCCAAAGGAAAATCAAATAAAAGGCGATCTTTTTCGAGCAAAATATTTGGAATAACGCGTTATTCCAAATATTTTATCCTTCAAATCTTACCTTCTCTTTAATTTCTGTAAATAGAAATATTAATCGAATTCAGGTTAAAAGCTATTTGATATGAGTATTTAATATATTTTAATCATATTTTTGCAATTATGGAAACAAACAGACAAAAAAAATTGCCGGAGTTATTCAAAAGGACCTTGTAGATATATTGCAGAGTGCTGCTCGTGATGGTATGAAAGGCGTTGTGATATCCGTAACAAAAGTTAGTGTTACTTCAGATTTGGGTCAGGCAAAAGCGTACTTGAGTATTTTCCCTTCAAATAAAAAGGATGAAATATTTGAAGGAATTGTTTCGAATTCTCCTATGATTAGACATGCCTTGGCAGTCAGAACCAAAAATCAATTAAGACGTATGCCAGAATTGACATTTTATATTGATGATTCGTTAGATTATATTGAAAATATTGATGCTGCTTTAAAAGGAGATGATTATGATCCGATAAAAAATCCTGAAAAATTTAATATAAAGAAAAAGAAATAATAAATTGAATTTTCCCTTTTACATAGCTAAACGCTATTTATTTTCTAAAAGCAGTAATAATGCAATTAATATTATTACGATAATTGCTACTCTTGGGGTAATAGTTAGTTCCATTGCTTTGTTCGTTGTGCTTTCTGTTTTTTCGGGCTTAAAAAGTTTTAGTTTAAGTTTTATTCGAACTGCTGATCCCGATTTGAAGATCACTGCTGTACAAGGAAAATCATTTTATTTTAATGATTCTATTGAAAAGGCTATTGTAAAAGATAAAATAGAAGCCTTTACAAAAATCATAGAAGAACGCGTTTTTTTAAGCTATCGAGACAAATCACATGTGGCTAACATCAAAGGTGTTGATACTAATTATTTATATGTGAATAGATTAGATACAGCTGTATATTTTGGCAATTGGGTAAATTATGATGCAAAACACACTGTTGTGATTGGTAGTGGTATTTCAAATGCATTATCAGTTGGCGCTTATGATTTTTTAGATGCCTTAAAAATTTATGTCCCAAAGCCTGGTAAAGGGTATATCTCAAATCCTAAAACAGCTTTTAGTCGGGTTAATTCACAACCTATTGGGATTTATAGGTTAACAGATGATCTTGATAAAAAATATGTTTATGCTAATTTAAACTTAGCCAAAGAACTTTTAAATTATGATACGAATCAAATTTCGGCACTAGAATTAAGAATAGTAAAGGGAAATAATGTTAAAGATGTTCAAAAAGAATTACAGATTTCACTGGGTTCAGGTTATAGGATACAAACTAGGGAACAATTAAATTCAGTTTTTTATAAAATGCTTAATACAGAAAACTTGGCTTCCTATTTAGTTTTTACATTGATTTTGATCATTGCTCTGTTTAATGTAATTGGTGCCATAGTTATGATGATAATTGATAAAAGAGACAATTTAAAAACCCTTTTTCATTTGGGTTCAACTATACGTGAAATTAGAAAGATATTTGTATTACAAGGATTCTTGCTAACATTTTTTGGATTGTTTATAGGATTATTCCTTGCAATTCCATTTGTGATTTTACAAAAGAAATATGGGTTTATTATGATCACGCAAACTTTGGCATATCCTGTTGAATTTCATTATACAAATGTAATGATTGTAATATTGACCATAATTGTTTTAGGTTATTTGGCTGCTAAAATTGCCAGTGCCAGGATAAGTAAGAAGTTGGTTGAGTAACAGCTTTAAGTAAAAAGTTATTTATATCATTTTGACTTTAACTAGGAATTAATTTATGTTTAAACCAAATTTATCCAAAACTTCTTCAAATACCTGAAACACTTCTTCTTTGCTATCTGAGGTGACCATTTTTAACCGATATTCTTTAAAGTGTGGTATGCCCTTAAAATAGTTAGTATAATGTCGTCTGGTTTCAAACAATCCGGCATGTTCTCCATTCCAGGCAATAGCCATTTCTAAATGTCGTTTAGCAGTTACAACTCTTTGGGAAATGGTTGGAGGTTCAAGGTGCTGTCCTGTTTTAAAATAATGTTTTACATCCGCAAAAAACCAAGGGTTGCCTATGCTTGCCCTTCCTATCATGGCACCATCTAACCCATAATCATCTCTAATTTTCATAGCTTTTTCAGGAGTATCAATATCACCGTTTGCAAAAATCGGGATATGCATTCTTGGGTTGTTCTTTACTTCGGCAATTGGTTGCCAATCAGCCTCTCCTTTATACATTTGAGCTCTTGTTCTACCGTGAATAGCTATCGCCTTTATGCCAATATCTTGTAAACGTTCAGCCACTTCCAATATATAGATTGAATCATTATCCCAGCCCAATCGGGTTTTAACTGTTATTGGTAAATCAGTATGTTTTACCATAGCTTCTGTAAGTTTTACCATAAGAGGAATGTCTTTCAAAATACCTGCTCCGGCACCTTTGCTTACAACTTTTTTCACAGGGCATCCAAAGTTGATATCAATAAAATCAGGATTAGATTTTTCAACTATCTCTACGGTTTTTAGCATTGAATCTAAATTGGCTCCAAATATCTGAATGCCAACAGGTCGTTCTTTATCGTAGATATCTAATTTTTGAATACTTTTAGCGGCATCTCGTATCAAACCTTCTGATGAAATAAATTCAGTATACACCACATCAGCCCCTTGTTCTTTACAAAGAGCTCTAAATGGAGGATCGCTCACGTCTTCCATGGGTGCAAGTAATAATGGAAATTTTCCTAATTCAATACCACCAATTTTCGTCATTATTTCATCAGATTAAAGTGCAAAAATATTCAAAACTTTTGACATTGGTCTATCTGTTATTATATCTTTATTTTTACAATATTCACATTGTTTAAATACCCTAAAAAATCTGTAAATTGTTGATAGCTTGATGCTAGAAATTACTTTTTTGTAAATTACAACAAATGCCAAAGTTTTATGACTTTACAATTTGTTTTTTTCGCTATCTTGCAGCACTTTTAAAACATGTCATTTTTGAAGATGAAGAATTATCGTAATTTTTGTATAATTGCCCACATCGACCACGGTAAAAGTACTTTGGCCGATCGACTTTTAGAATTTACTAATACCGTAACCGATCGTGAAAAGAAAGATCAGTTGTTAGACAATATGGATCTGGAACGCGAACGTGGTATTACCATTAAAAGTCATGCCATTCAAATGGATTATGAACTTAATGGCGAAAAATATGTTTTAAATTTAATTGATACACCTGGTCATGTAGATTTTTCATATGAGGTATCTCGATCCATTGCAGCCTGCGAAGGGGCATTGTTGATTGTTGATGCTGCCCAAAGTATTCAGGCGCAAACTATATCCAATTTATATTTGGCTTTAGAGAATGATCTGGAGATAATCCCGGTATTGAATAAAGTAGATCTGCCTAGTGCAAATCCAGATGAAGTAAGTGATGATATTGTTGATTTAATAGGATGTGATATCGAAGAAATTATTCACGCAAGTGGTAAAACAGGTTTTGGTGTTGATAATATTTTAAAGGCGATTGTTGACAGAGTTCCTGCTCCAAAGGGAGATGTAAATCAGCCACTACAAGCGCTGATCTTTGATTCAGTTTACAACTCATACAGAGGAGTCGAAACGTATTTTAAAGTGATCAATGGTGAAATCAGAAAAGGACAACGTATCAAATTCATGGCAACTGACAATGAATATTTTGCAGATGAAGTAGGTACATTAAAATTGAAACAAGAACCTAAGAAAGTTGTTCAGGCAGGTGATGTTGGATATTTAATTACTGGAATTAAAACCGCAAGTGAGGTAAAAGTTGGAGACACCATTACTGATGCTGCTAATCCAACACAAAATGAAATTGAAGGGTTTGAAGATGTAAAACCTATGGTTTTTGCAGGTATTTATCCGATAGATAATGATGATTATGAAGAGTTAAGAGCTTCAATGGAAAAATTGCAACTCAATGATGCCTCTTTGGTATTTATCCCTGAAAGTTCGGCGGCCCTTGGTTTTGGATTCAGATGTGGTTTTTTAGGTATGTTACATCTTGAAATAATTCAGGAGCGTTTAGAAAGAGAATATGACATGACGGTTATTACAACTGTTCCAAACGTGTCATACCACGCATTTACAAATAAATACCCTGATGATGTAATATTGGTAAATAATCCGTCAGATTTGCCCGAACCTTCTACTTTGAACAGGGTTGAAGAACCGTATATAAAGGCCAGTATTATTACCAAAGCTGAATTTGTTGGTCAGGTAATGAGATTGTGTATTGAAAAACGTGGTGAAATAACCAACCAAACCTATTTGACTACAGAAAGAGTAGAACTTAGTTTTGATATGCCTTTGGCCGAAATTGTTTTTGATTTTTATGACAGGTTAAAAACGGTATCAAAAGGATATGCCTCTTTTGATTATCATCCTATAGGTTTACGTACTTCAAAATTGGTTAGAGTTGATATATTATTGAATGGGCAACCTGTAGATGCATTATCTGCTTTGCTACACGACAGTATTGCTTACGGAATTGGTAAAAAAATATGTGAAAAATTGCGAAAATTAATTCCGCGTCAGCAATTTGATATTCCAATTCAGGCAGCAATAGGTGCTAAGATTATAGCTCGAGAAACTATAAAAGCACTTCGAAAAGATGTAACGGCAAAATGTTATGGAGGTGATATTTCACGTAAACGTAAACTTTTAGAAAAGCAGAAAAAAGGTAAAAAACGAATGCGTCAGGTAGGTAATGTTCAAATACCTCAACAGGCTTTTATGGCCGTGTTAAAGTTGAATGATTAGTAAATAGAATTATTCCTTCAAATTTCCTTCATCTGGTTTTTCAAGTGTTATTTTTTGATTCTTTCCTGTAAAATGATCTACAATGCGTTCAAATGGATTTTTTAAATTTGGATTTATTAAATCAGGTACCGTTGTTAAATTCCCATCTCTGGCATAAACGTAGGATGGAGAAAGAATTTCAACGCCTGCTTTGTTGAAAACATCTAATATGTTACGATGTATATCTGAATAGATTAAAGGCACCTTTTTTTCTTGTCTTGTATATGCATTGAGCTCATAGGAAACATAATTGTTGTCTAAACTTGTTTGCAATACAAATGGCTTAGGTTCTCTTTGGATCATCATACTTGTACGAGCCGCTCTTAGCAAAAGTTTTTCAGCTAAATCCCAGGGAACATCGTAACCCAGCGTAATGGTAGTATGTAATATTAACCCACTTTCTTTTGCTCTTGCCGAGTAATTTATAATATTTCCATTTACAATATTAGCATTTGGGATAGTTACTTCAACATTTTTAACCGTTCGAATACGGGTAACTAAGGAAGTTCTTTCGACAATATCACCAACTATTTGATCTATTTTTACTCGGTCTCCGATATGGAATGGTCGCATATAGGTGATAACTATACCAGCAATAAGATTAGCAATTGCAGAAGTTGACCCAAAGGAAATAATGGCGCCAATAAAAATAGATACACCTTTAAAGGCTGTTGAACTAGAGCCTGGTATATAAGGAAAGATCAATACCAGAGAAAAAGCATAGATAAAAGTTCTTAGAATTTTTTCGGTAGGATTAGCCCATTCTTTGTGGAAACCTTTTATTGTTAATTTTTCGTTTTCAATATCTTCAACAACATCCTTTACAACCCTTATAATGTATCGTGTAAAATATATAATTACAGCAATAAATATTAAGGAAGGAATAAAATCAATAAATCCAAATACTAAAAACTTTATGGGTGTTGTAATATAGTCGTAAAAAACAGCAACAATATCTTCCGTTAAGGGGAAAAAACTAAACATAAAAGGTAGAAAGGCCAGTAAAAAAGTAATTATAACTACAATTCGAGCAACCTTTGATAGGAATACAAAGATATTTGTCGTTTTCTTTGGGATAAGATATCGAAGAATGTTTTTATTTTTTTTTAAAAATATTTTTTCAAATTTTGATAATCGAACATCTATTAAATTAAATACCCATTGAACTAACTTTAGAAATAAAATCAATCCGATAAATGATGAAATAAAATATCCAACACGAAGGCCCCATTCTTTTAAGGATAAGGTGGGTTTTTTATTGAGATAATTTTTTAACGAATTTATTTGCTGCTCAGATAATTTATCCAAGGAAAGATTAAAAGCAATAGCATCTTCTTTAGTTGTTGTAAATGCCAACGCATCATTGTACATTATATTTATAAAATCAATACCCTTTTGTGTATAAATAGTATCCTTTTCTTTTTTATAATTTTTAGTAAGCGTTTTTAATTTTTCAGAAATTTTCATCGCTCTTAGTACAATAGTAGTGTTTTCTGAAGCCTGTTTAATTAGAAAAATAGTATCATTTTTCACTACAACAGGTGCCGGAATGTTATTAATTGAATCAGTAGTATTTTTAATGGAAGAATTGAATTTTTGAATAGATTCATTACTGGTATCAATCTGTAAACTATCTTGAGCAAAGAAAGTAATAGGTGTAATGAAAATTAGAAAAAGAAGCGTTATAAGGGGATGCTTCATATTTTATTTGTTTAAATACAAAGCTAAGATAATTAATATAAATAGAAAATTTTGAATTTTTCAAAACCATACCAATATGAATTACTCCTGAAATATGGTGTAATTCTGATAAAAGTAATTTGATTTTTAGATTAGGTCCATTTTACGTAAAAAAGTATCTAAACTATCGGCTGCATCAAAACATGAACTTACTTTATTAACATCCTGACAATATCGTGAATCCATCTTTTCAGATTTACAATCAATTGTGCTGATATCAATCTGATTGAATTTACTGTCAAGCGCCTTACAGCGATTTAACAAACTTTCTAAAGTTTCATTTTTATTGGTCTCAAAGCCTCTCAATGATAAAAATCCTTTTAGATAATTTTCTATGGCAAATTGAGAGTTTTTACAAACCAAATAAGTTACAACATCTTCTTTAGGTTTAAAGAGTTCTTCATTTGCATCTTTCAAGTTTTGTTTTGCGTTATTAAAATAATTATTTGCTTTATTATCCATAGTATAAATTTAAAAGCCTCATAAAAAATAATTATCTTACGAGGCTTAGGTTAAAAATTACATGTTTTTAAACAATTCCAAACGTTCCCATTTAGAATGAACTTGTTCTTGAGCTTTGACTAATAAATCTTTAGCCAAATTAGCATTTTCTTTAACAACTCTTGTAAAACGGGCTTCGTTGTACATAAATTCTTCTAAAGGAGCAGCTGGTGCTTTTGAATCTAATTTAAACTTCTTACCTTTTGGTTTTGAAGGATCAAATCTAAACAATGGCCAATAACCAGTTTCAACTGCTTTTTGTTGTTGTGTTACACCATGTTTTAGATCATATCCATGTTCACCACAATGTGAATAAGCAACTATCAATGAAGGACCGGGATATTCTGCAGCCTCTTTAATGGCTCTTAATGATTGTACATCTTTGGCTCCCATTGCTATTTGAGCAACATAAACACTTTCGTAAGAAATAGCTTGCATTGCTAAACTCTTTTTAGGCGTTAGTTTACCTGCTATCGAAAATTTGGCACTTGATCCTAAAGGTGTAGCTTTAGATGTTTGACCGCCTGTATTTGAATAAACCTCGGTATCCATTACCAATATATTGATATTTTCGCCAGAGGCAAGAACATGATCCACACCGCCATAGCCTATATCGTAGGCCCAACCGTCACCACCGAAGATCCAAACTGCTTTTTTACGCAGATATTCAGTTAACTGACTTAATTTTTTGGCGTCTTCATTATTGTCAATTATTGCTAATGTTTCTTTTAATTTGTCAATATCAGCAAATTTTTGAGCTTTTTCGGTTTCATTCTTTTCTGGATTTTCTAAAATGGATTTGACCAATTTACTTCCAACCAAAAGCTCTAAGGATCCTAATAAACTAACAGCAATTTCCTGTTTTTTTGTCAAGGCCAAATGCATACCTAAACCAAATTCTGCATTATCTTCAAACAGGGAATTGGCCCAGGCTGGACCTCTGCCAAATTTATTGGTCTTATAAGGTGTTGTAGGCAGGTTACCACCATAAATAGATGAACATCCTGTGGCATTGGCAATCAAAATACTATCACCATACAATTGTGTTATTAATTTAATATATGGTGTTTCACCACAACCCGAACATGCACCAGAGAATTCAAATAGAGGCTCTAAGAACTGAGAACCTTTAACATTTGTAGTACTCAACTCTGTTCTGTCATAATCAGGTAGATCGATAAAGTAATCCCAATTCTCATTTTCAACTACATCAACTTTTTGTTTTTTATGCATATTGATCGCTTTGAAATTTGGAATTTCTTTGCTTTCAGCAGGACAAACCTCAACACAAAGATCACATCCGGTACAGTCTTCTGGAGAGACTTGTAAAACATAAATATCTTCTTTGCTAAATGGTCTGCCAATTGCAGCAACAGTTTTTAATGTCAATGGAGACTCTGACAATTCTTCTTTTGAAACAACTTTTGCTCTAATTGCTGCATGCGGACAAATTGCCACACATTTATTACATTGCGTACATAGATTTTCATCATCCCAAACCGGAATAAAATCAGCAATTCCACTTTTTTCATATTGTGTGGTTCCCGTAGGGAAAGTACCATCTACCGGAAAAGCGCTTACAGGTAATTCATCACCTTTTCCACCTAATATTTTTTCCAATACATCAGTTACGAAACCTTTTGGTGCATTGGTCATAGCAGATAGAAACTCTTTTTTACTGGTTATTTGTTTCGGATAATCTACTTGAAATAAGTTTTCCAGAGATTTATCAACCGCATTAAAGTTCATTTGTACGATCTTATCTCCTTTATGAGAATATGATTTAACAATGGCATCTTTAATTTTTTGAATAGCATCATCTTTTGGTAAAATACCTGAAATAGCGAAGAAACAAGTTTGAAGAACGGTATTTGTCCTTTTACCTAGTTTTGCTTCCAATGCTACTTTTGAAGCATCAATAACGAAGAATTTAGCTTCTTTTTCAATAATACCTTCTTGCATTTTTTTCGGTAGCAGATCCCAAATTTCTTCTTTTGTAAAAGGAGAATTCAGTAAGAAAGTTCCTCCTTGTTTCAGATCGGTGATCATATCATATTTTTCAATAAAATTGAATTGATGACTTGCAATGAAATCAGCTTTATCGATTAAATAAGAAGAGTAGATAGGTTCTGGTCCGAATCGTAAATGTGAAATGGTTTGTGCCCCTGCTTTTTTAGAATCATAAACAAAATATCCCTGAACATAATTATCAGTGGTTTCGCCAATAATTTTAATAGAGTTTTTATTACCACCTACCGTACCGTCAGATCCTAAACCATAGAACATACAGTTTATTGTTGATCTTTTTAAAGTAAAATCATTATCAGCTTCTAAACTTGTATTGGTTACATCATCATTAATACCAACAGTAAAATGATTTTTAGGTTTATCTTTCAATAACTCATCATATATACCTTTTACCATTTTAGGCGTAAATTCTTTTGAAGATAATCCATAGCGGCCTCCAACAATGGTTGGCAT
>PVMK01128859.1_pt1 | contig 71978 bp, 89 predicted proteins | sample 1853481 | NCBI WGS metagenome assembly PVMK01 (sample SAMN08533507, study PRJNA380276) | Marine sediment metagenome, whole genome shotgun sequencing project.
TAAGCGAGCGTCGCATGGGGTCTCCTCTCCCTTTGTGGCCCTCCCACCGCTGAGAGGCCACAATCGAATCTACACCGACCGACCGGTCGTTCGGGTTAAGGCACGATCTTGTCGGTTTGAACCGCCCATAACCGGCATTATGTGCGAATCGGTTCGACGGAGTATCGGTCCACGACTTGACAATCGAACCTGTCACACTCCCAGTCACCAAGTGGATAGGCCTCATCTTTGAACGGCAACAGACGCGTCGCCATAGCCGTGTTAGGAGTGCTTGCGGTTGCTTGGATCGGCCTGATGTGGTTGTTCAGCCTTTACGACTCGTTCTGGTGGAGTGTTCTATCGGTCGCCGTGGCGATTCCACTCCTCCTGTGGGCTTCAGCTAGTAGCCGACTTCGACAGGACGCCGACGTTCTCGACGGCGAGGACGACTGAACCGTCTAATCGAGGGCCTGATCCGATCTCGCTCCCGCGCATGAGCGCCCATAAGTGCCTGATTGATACTTGTGCAGGTGTCATAGGAGAGATGCCTTCGTCAGGGTGGCCCCAGGGTCTTCCCCTATTGAGAATTCATTTCAGATGCGCCAAGATTGGTTTGTTATGCGATCCCTACCCCTCCTAGTTAGGTGACGTGTCGATGCCTTCACGTGGACCTCAGAGACGAATCGGACCTTTGGGGACCATCGCCCGTGTCTGCCTCGGCCTGGGGCTTCTTTATGCAGCTTGGTCCCTGGGTATAGGACCAACTGATCTACTGATCGCCCTTGTGATCATGCCAATAGGTGTGATCGCGCTCTTGGCGTCCCGAGGACGCAATGCCGCTCCGTTGCGTTTGTTCGGTCCTATGGGGTATGCAGTCAACTTCGGTCTTGCTGGTCTGCTGCTGCTTGTGGTGACAATGCCATCGCTGATCTTCTATGGGGCATCAATGCTGCTCGCTGCCGCACGCGGGTATGCGGGCTGCGAGGTCTTGGCGATTCAGAATTGGGTGACACGGCGCGACGATCGGATGGCCTGTCCTGTGTTCTCCCCTATTGACGCAGCGGAGGCGAGCCAGAGACGGGTCAGTAACTCGGCCAGCTAGTTCGCCGGTCGTCACTGGCCTGGGCCCTTCGCATTCCGCCCACACCATTTCTGGCGATTCGCCGCTGAGTATCCGATTGGCTTCTTCTCGCCGGACGACGCCCAGGGACAACCTCCCCGGTTGTCACACCTAGGAGTCCACCTTGTGGTGTCGTGACGATCACCATTGGTGTTGGTGGCTTGTCCATCCGCTTCACAATATCGAAGCCGATTTCAACGCCCATAACCGGCATTATGCATCCAGGACCGATGACGCATAGGTGCCGTTAAGTGCGGCCTGGGCGTTGTAATCCGATTAGCGTCCATGACTCATATTCATCTGGGAGGTGGAGATGCCGATCTTCATGGACGTACACCAAAGTCTGGGGGATGCTTCTGAGGAGGACATCAAGGCTGCTCATCAGCGGGACCTCGATATTCAGGATCAATATGGGGTTGAATTCCTGACGTTCTGGTTCAACAGTCCGGGGAGTGAGGCTTTTTGTCTGGTGGACGCTCCGACGAAAGAAGCGGTTGTTGCGGTTCACAAGCAGGCTCATGGACTTGTGCCGCACGAAATCATCGAAGTGGAGAAGCCAACGGTTACCCAATTCATGGGTGATTGGGAGAAGAATGTGCCTTACATCGCCACAAATGAGGACTCCGAAATCGACTCTGGTTTGCGGGCGGTCATGTTCACCGATCTTGTGGGATCAACTCAGATCAGTAGTCGAGAGGGTGATATTAAGGCTCTAGAGGTTCTGGCAAGCCACGATCAGATAGTTAGAGAGGCTCTATCTGCTCATGCCGGACGAGAGGTCAAACACACAGGCGACGGCATCCTTGCCTCGTTTACCTCTGTCAGCAGAGCTGTCGATGCCGCAATTCAGATTCAACGTCAATTTGGCGAGCCGAGCAACCCGGATTCAGACGACGGGCGTGTCCGGATCGGGATCAGTGCTGGAGAACCTGTGGATCAACACGAAGACCTTTATGGCGCGGTGGTAAATCTCGCCTCTCGTATCTGTGGACATGCGAACCCGGGACAGATCCTTGCGTCGAGCGCGGTTCGGGAGCTTTCCGTTGGTAAGCCGATCACATTCGCGGATAGAGGACCTGTCTCCCTCAAAGGATTCGATGATCCAGTCCGACTCTTCGATATACCACTAACCCAAACCTCCTAGGACCGAACGGAATGCGTTTCCTCAAGGTGACACCGGATCAACTCGGTCAAGCATCTCGCAATGTCGGCCCTGAGTGGGTCGGGCAGTGGGCGGGGGTCTTTGTCGGACCTTGTTCTGGTGTTTGCCTCGGATCGGACCGCTCCGGATGATCGGATTGGGTGTTGACTGTTGAAGCCAGTCTGGACGAGAGCGTTCGCGCGATTGCGGATGGTGATTGGCAAACCCTGACGAATTTGCTGTCTGACAGTTTCTTTGCGTATTCGCCTGGCGCCGATGAACCAACTGCTGGGCAGCGGATCGTTGAGATTGTTGGGCCTCTAAAGGCGGCCATGCCCGACCTCGCCTTTTCTATCTCCAACCTGGCTTCTGACGGAGACCTGGTTACCGCGACGGTTTCTTTGACCGGCACCCACTTGAACCCGTTGTGGGGGTCGCCTGGCACCGGAAATGTTGTCGAGTGGGTCAGCCAAATCACTGTCAAACTTATTGATGGTCGCCTCGCGGTTCGCTTCGACGACATGACCTTCCCCGATTCCGTGGCTGTCCTTCGTCAACTGGGACTGGTCAATCCCCCCGACGAGATGGACAAACCCCTGCCGCATCCGGTTTCTGTCCCCGAGTTTCTCCTCAAAGTGGTGATGACCGGTCAAGCCGGTGACAAAGAGTGCACCCATTTCGACCAGATCCGGACGACTGAACCAACAACCCGAGTGTGTGCAGAGTGCTTCTCTCAGGGTGTCAATTGGCCAGCGTTGAGAATGTGTCTCACTTGCGGGTTCGTTGGGTGCTGCGACACGTCAAAGAACAAGCACATGATCAAACATCACGAAGAAAGCGGACACCCCCTAATGCGTTCCATGCGTATGAAAGAAGGTTGGGTGTGGTGCTATGTAGACAACGCCTTCTTCGGGAAGGACCTTCTCGGTAAATACTCTGCGTAGGAGGGTCGAGTCGTGGCCAGCCTGGTCGATCAGCCGACACGCCGCGGCTATTCTCGATTCGAGTCTGACCGCCCATAGGTGCCGTTAGTGCGCCTGATTTGGCCGCCCATAAGTGCCGTTATGTGCGCGGTCTCGCTATCATCAGAGGCACGTCGTGGACGCTTCCGGCGACGCTAAACACGGAAGCAGAAACTCGGTTAGGAATCTTTGGGCCTCGCCACCTTCTCGACGCCAGAAGGAAGGCAGGTCCATTTCCTATTTCTGGACTCAAGAATCTGGGTGGAGCGCAGGTGAGTTCTTTACTCCGTACCATCAAGCAGCCAAGAGGCGTACACCTTCGGCCATGACAGTTCGGGACCTTCTTCGTGGTATCGGCGGTCTGCCCCGATGAGCCACTCCGCCAGTTCGTCAACGCTCATATCTGCGTTGAGAACACGGTTCACATCGGTGATGAGGTGTTCGGCGTACCATTCGGCCCATTGAGGGTTCACCCCTCCTGTGGCCTTGTGATGCGCCTTGGCTGTCGTGACTAAGTAACCCACCAACTCGCTTCGAGTCTCAGCATCGGACATCATCGACACCAAACTACCGACCTCGAATGCCTTCGGCTCACACGCGATGTCAGCCAGTCCACTGGTCACGCATAAGTGCCGTTATGTGCGGCTGCTTGATGTGACTTCTGGCACTACCAAAATGACACGCGGTGACAAGCGCAAGCAGGGCTGCGAAAAGACGACGAACACGCCGTCATGATGGACTAAGCCAGGGACGCTTTCCGCAAGATCGCCAGAAGCCGATCAGTTGGTCGGTCGAATGTTCTGACGATCAGGGTGCCAATCCATCCGAAGATGACGCCGATTGCTATCCCGGCAAGAACATCCGAAGGCCAATGGACACCTGCGATTATCCGGGCGACACCAAGTCCCAGACCGAAACCGAGCACCAGCCAGCCCAGATCGACCTTGCCCAATAGGAGCGCCACTCCGACGGCCACCAGGACGGCAACAGGATTCGAGGGGAAGGGAAGGTCCGTTGCTCGATAGGTGAGCACAGTCACTTCTGCGAGCGTGTCGAACGGGCGCGGATGGCTGATAGCCTGACTGACGAGCCAGAGGATCGGGTTTACGAGGACGACCGCGGTGAGCGACGCGAGCACCGCTGGCTGCCAGATACCGGCCTCTAGCTTGCGACCGGCGAACCAGAGCCAAAGCAGCAAGAGCGCCGATGAGACGAACAGCAGGTAGTCGCCGCCCACCAGTCGCACGACGTCGTCGAGGATCGGCCACCGTCCGGCGAGGTCGTTCAGCCAGAGAAACACGATCTCGTCAGTGGGAGCCACGACTTCCCCACAACTTTGAAAGGACCCGACTCAAACCCCAGCCGACAACACCGACAGCGAGATACAACACCTGATGATTGGCTGACAACCCACCAAGGGTGTCGTTGACCACTCGAACTGCCGAGAGGGTCTCAATCGAAGCTGGCCCCCATTCAGCGTGAACGGCGACAGGTGATCCACCCCAAGGTCCGTTGACGACCAGCGGACCAATGAAGAACCAGATGTACCCGGCAACGATGAATGCAAGTCCGAATCTCGAGGCCGATGACGAAGGCGTCGCGAGGAGCTTTGCACGTCCGGATCGAGCTGACGCCATCTGGATCACTCCAAAGGATGCGAGCAAGACCAGGATCAGGTAGTCGCGGGTGAGAGCGCTGCGGGTCAGGTCGAATCCCACGCCATCGACAATGGCCGAGAGTGGCTCTCCCAACCAGGGCCAAAAGGCCCAGATCCCAACCATCAAATCGCTCTACTTCGCATACGGCATATCGATAGCCAATCGACTGCTGATCATCACGAACGCGGTATCGGTCGCTGCCACGACGACCACGTTATCCGTCGCTTTCACATTCCGAAATCGGCTGAACACTGCAGGATGACCCGCCCATAACCGGCATTATGTGCGGTTCGCGATAGCGAGTCGAGGTGTCACCGAGGGTGCCCTCAGGGTGCCCGCAACCGGTTCCTAACCATGCATCAGGATTCCGTTCGGTACATGCCGGTGCACTCCCCTGCCACCAACCGGATACCGACGACAGACGACACAGACGATGGACGAAGCCCCGTCGGAACGGGACAGGAGGACACTGGGTGCCGTTCTAGGACATCCGGTGCAGTGTCGGAGAAAGGACTCGTCCGAATATGCCAGCGGATATGATTGTTCGATGTCGGGGATCTGTGTCGTCACGGGGGCGAACTCAGGGATCGGGTTTGAGGCCTCCCGCCAGCTGGCTGAGCGCGGTGAAACCGTCGTGATGGTGTGCCGCAACCCGGAACGAGGTGAAGCCGCCCGGGCTTCGGTGGGCGGCGACACGTACCTGCTCATCGCCGACATGGGCGACCTGGACGCGGTGCGCACGCTCGCGGCTGAGATCGTCGAACGCTTCGAGGCCGTTGATGTGCTCATCAACAACGCCGCTGTCTTCGACCTCGCCGTCAGTGAACCCGTGTTTACGGTCCAGGGTCACGAACAGATGTGGGCGGTCAACCACCTGGGCCCTTTTCTCCTGACCCATCTCCTTCGAGAGCGGTTGGCGGTGGTGAACGGCCGACTCATCACGATCTCGTCACAGGGCCTGGTTGCGAAACCCGGGCTGATGTTGGACTTCGACGACCTCGACAGCCGAGAGGATTTCGACACAACAAAGGCCTACTACCGGTCGAAGCTCGCGCAGTGTGCTTTTGCCATCTCCGTCCACGAACACGACCTCGGCGTCGTGTCGAACGCCGTGCGCGTCACCAGCGTGGCGATGCCCGATGATCGGTTACCGAAGCTAGGCAGCATCCAGATGTGGCTGTTCAAACAGAAGCGCCGCTTCGCGATCACCCCGGCAGAGATGGCCGAAACCTACGTGTGGCTCGCACTCGACGCCTCGATCAATGGCGAGTACGTGGACCATAAGCGCCAGTCCGTTTCGTGGCCCAAGCGCGTTCGGGAAAGCGGCCTGCGCGACCGGCTGTGGAATGTGACCATGCAGCAGGTGGGTGAAAGCTAGCGGCTGGCGCCTCGCGCTTGTCAACCGTGATGGCCTTGAGTCCCACTGGTGTTGCTCTTGCGTCGTGTGAACCGGATACGAGCCTGGCCACCAACAGGTGTGGCCTGTCCACAAACCGCCAGCACCTTGACATAACCGGCATTATGTACGGTTCCTGACTCCGTGATCAGCCGTACATAAGTGCCGTTATGTACGCCTCGTTCGGTGGCTGTTGTCCACGTAGGCTTGGTGAATGCTTACCGGGATGACCCTCGCAGTGGATGTGGCCATTGCGGTCAACATTGTGTCGGCGGTTGCCATAGTTGCTGGTGTCGTATTCGCTGTAGTCCAGCTCCGTCAGTCCGACCGTGATCGACGAGACGCTGCTGCGGTCACGGTTGTGGGAACCGTCCAAACCCAGGAGGTTCGCCAGGCGGTCAGGACGATTCTCGCATTGCCCGACCGGGTCGATCCCAATGTCATTAATGACGACCCCAACATGCTTGAAGCTGCCTTGGCTGTTGATAGTGCCTGCGAGATGTGGGGTTCGATGGTGTACGAAGGCGTTGTAGACCATCAGATGCTCGACCGGATGGTCGGCGGGTGGGTGAGGGCAACCTGGTCACGGCTCTCGCTGTGGGTTGAAACGGAACGAGACGAACTCGACAGTCCAAACGTCGGCGAGTGGTGGCAGTGGCTCGCAGAAATACTCGAAGACGACCCTGACCCAGGCAAGAAACTCGGAGCGCACGTTGCCTACCGCCACAAGTTCCGAAACGGCTGAACCACAGATTCGCGCACCTGCAACCGGCCTAAACATCCGTCCACAAGTGCCGTTATGTGCGCCTACTCCTCTTCGTTAGATGTCCCCGGCCTGGAGACTCCGCAGGTAGTCGTATGAGAAGATCCCTGTTCGGTGTCCGTCGGGCCGGAACGTCAAGTTGATCCCGTAACTGCCGACCAGCTTCGCGTCGCCAATCTCCACTTCGATTGGTCCCCTGAGAAGGACGGCAATGCGCTGCTCACCTTCCGGGACGCGACAGCCTGCGCATGGGCACGCTGCTCGCAGTTCTTGGGCGCTGAACCGTTGCTGGGTGCCGTTCTGCCACACGAGAAGCATCTGAGTCCCGCCCTCTATCTCGATGCGCGCCGGCTTGTCCACGGTGCCGGACGGTAACCGCGCGGCGAAAAGGGAAGCCAAGGTGGCCCGCCCATAACCGGCAATACGCATCCCTCACCGGCCACGCATAAGTGCCGTTATGTGTGGCAGTTTCGCTATCATCAGAGGCACGTCGTGGACGCTTCCGGCGACGTTAAACACGGAAGCAGAAACTCGGTTAGGAATCTTTGGGCCTCGCCACCTTCTCGACGCAAGAAGGAAGCCAGGTCCATTTCCTATTTCTGGACAAGGCGTGTGCCGTAGGCTCCGTGAGATGAGACGAAAAGTCGGCTGGGTGTTGTTAGTGGCCGCCGTCGGAGGGTTCTTCTGGGCTTTCAAGCTTCTTGCCGACACTCCTGGGTCACTGGTTGGCATCTTGTTACTCGTCCCCGTGGCGTTCGCTGCGGTTGGCGGGGTGCACCTTGTTGGCGGCGAAAAGGAAGACGCCTAGTTCAGACGCTTAGCAGCGTTGGGTCTGACTCACTGTTAGAGAAGCCCCCCGTGCGGTGCGAGGGGCTTCTTTGAGCGTCCAGGTGACTCAAGGGGACTCACGCCGGGCGAATGGCGCTTCTACCTGGACAAGTTGACCATACGGAATTACTCGACGGGTTCTGCGCTGCGTATCTCCGAAACATAGACGGACATCGAGGCCACACGGACCGACGCATCGTCGCCGACCGCCACATCGAGGAATGACCGACCATCACCGCTACTACCCGGCCAGGTGCCATTGAAAGTGCCGGTGAACACCTCACCCGAATCAGTCGTCACCCGGTATTTCAAACCGGACTTCATAACAATGCTGCTTTCACTCATCCAACCACATTCTCCTTCTTGCAAAGAACCGGCGCGACCGCTGATCGGCGTCGCCGACACCAAACAGAGATGCTGCTCCTCAAGACAATCTCAGCAACACTAAAACCACTCCGACCAGAACGAAAGCCGCCACGACGAGGAACAGCTTCGTATAAAACTCCCTGGAGTCCATGTTGCACACCCTAATTCCGTCGTTGAGGGCAACTGACTGGGAGCATACGCGGCTGAGTAGCCACCCATCAGTGCCGTTATGGGCGGGGTGTCATAAAACGTCCGTGATCGAGAAGAAGCGGATTCGCGTCCAGACAGACGACCGACGACTATTCGATTCGACGGGACTCGAAAAGTGGTTTGTACTGAGTAGCGACCATCATTGATTCGAACTGACGAGGGGATCGAATGGGCAACTACAACGGGCGTGCCGAACTCTTGGATGCGTCCGGCCATGTGGTCGACACCGTCGAAGTAACTCTGGAGTCCAGTTTGGCGGGACCCAAGAAGTCCAGAGAGTGGAGTGGGACTATCGACAAGGCCGCGGCGACCGGTCCGGCTTGGAAGGATGTGGCCCGCATTCGGTTAAACGGCGGACGTGAGGGCCAAGTGAAGATCGCTGGTGACCACATCGGTTCTGGTTCACGATTCGGGCTAATCAGAGGAATCGGATCCGCGCCGTTCTAGAGCCAACCCCCCGCCCATATCAACCGGTCGCAATATGCGACCCTCGCCAACCCGTGTCCAGCTAGCGCATAAGTGCCGTTATGTGTTTGCCTGCACCAGCCGGAACCGCGTTATTGGTCAGTCTGATGAGTCTCTCTGTGATGATGCGGTTCGGGTATTGCCGGGTTCCATTCGAGCAGTTCGCTGCATACGAGTTGCCCATCGAGTCGGTCCACGAATGTCAACCTGAGGATTCCCTCAGCATCAACCCAATAGCCCTCGCCCAGTATCTCGGCGTCGGCCCACCAGCGAGCGAAGGCCTTTTCACCCTCAACAGCCCACAGGTCAAATCCGCCGTCGATGAACCGGCTTAGATCGATCGTCACGTACCGCCAGTACTCCGCAATCTGTTGCCTTCCGGTCATCCGTCTCCCTTCGGGCCAAGACTGCTCATATGGCGATTCCGAATAGATGGCGTCCGCAGTGAAGAGGCTGGAGGCAGCCCCGGGATCGCTTCGACGCCAAGCGTCGTAATAGCTCTCCAGCCATTCCGTCACCTCGGAACGCGTAACCCCGATCATGGCCATTCCCTTCATCAGAGGATCTGAACCGCTCAATGTATTGGGAGACCGAACGGGTCTGCACAAGAGACGGTGCGCCGGTGCTTCGAGTCAGCCAGACCGAGATCTCAGGCGGACATAAGTGCCGCTATGTGCGGGTGCTCGGGACCTTTTCGACTACCCAGCCCCCGCTTGGGAGAGATCGAATATTGTCTCCTGATGGTGAGTGAGTTGTGTTGAAACGGTTCTGGGCGTGGCTTATGTCTTCGGGTGCTTATCCGGGCGAAACGGACATACAGTGGGGGAAGCGGCGAATCGTCGTTGGCTACTTCTTTATTGGTGCCCTGACTCGGCTGGTCTTTGCGGCGGGTCAACTTAGTCAGGGTTCACCTGAAGGGTGGGTTGACCTATCCGCGGGAATCATGAGTGTCGTATTGCTGGGCTTATTGCGGGTCAAGCCGGGCTGGTTCGTGGGGATCGTCAACGCAGCCTTGTTGTTCCTGCTCGTGGAAATCCTCGCGGCAACCGTGATAGATGGCGGAATCTTCCAAGCCGATTTGGTGATCCTGTTTGGACTGTTGGCTGTTCTCGGCGCGTTGATCGTTCTCAGTGTCAGGGCGGCTTTCGGATGGTTTCTTGGATACACAGTCACCCTGGTGTTGGCCGTCGCCCTACCCAACTGGATAGAACCTCTGCACATAGTCGAGGGGTCGGACCGCGGTCTCGCCCAAACGATCTTCGGTGTCACGATCTTTGTATTCGCCGCCATGGCGTATTTCGTGCGCCAGCGGGACCGGTTCCAGACCGAGTCGGACGATTTGCTGCACAACATCCTTCCCGACGAGATCGCAAAGAGACTCAAGTCTGATCAGACGATGATCGCCGACGACTACGAGTCAGCTTCAGTGCTGTTCGCCGACGTGGTCGATTTCACACCCATGTCGGCACGAATGTCGCCGCCCGAACTCGTCGGGTTTCTCAACACGGTCTTTACGACCTTCGACAGTTTCGTCGATGACCTCGGGTTGGAGAAGATCAAGACTGTCGGTGATGCCTACATGGTCGCTTCCGGTGTGCCCATTCCTCGGTCTGATCATGCGCGCGCCATCGCTGACTTGGCATTGCGAATCCGCGACTACTCCGAGAACAACCCATTCGATGGCCACGACATCAGCTTGCGCATTGGCATCAATTCAGGGCCGGTCGTCGCCGGTGTCGTCGGGACTGACAAGTTCGCCTATGACCTGTGGGGTGACGCTGTAAACACCGCAAGCCGGATGGAATCCGAAGGCATCCCAGGATCGATCCAAGTGACTCCAGCAACCTTCGAGCTAATCCAAGATGATTTCGTTTGCGAGCCTCGCGGGGTCGTCTCGGTCAAAGGAAAAGGAGACATGAATACCTACATCCTCATCTCGAAACGCGACAAGGCCGTCGCCACTGGCGAGGTGAGCAACCTGTAGATACCCCCGCCCATAACCGGTGCGAGTTCAAGGGGTCATTGCAACACTTCGGCGAGTTTCTCTGATGGTGTCATCCCGTGGAGGGTCTGTCGAGGCCGTCCGTTTAGGGAGTGGGCAGCCTTGTCGAGGTCGGCCTGTGTGAGCAGGCTCATGTCGGTTCCTTTGGGAAAGTATTGACGTAACAGGGCCGTTGGTGTTTTCGTTGGTTCCCCGCTGCCATGGACTCTTGGGGTCACAGAAGTAAACCTGGATTCCGGTGTCGACCCTGAATTGGGCGTGTTGAGCCATTTCTTTACCCTGATCCCAGGTCAACGACTTCCAGAGGTGTTCGGGTAGCCGTTGAACGGTGGCAGCCAACGCGGTGCGGACGGCTTCGGCGGTGTTGTCGTCGGGTAGGGGGAACAGCATCAGATAACGGGTGTGACGTTCCACCAGGGTGCCGATAGCGGTTTGTCGTAGTCCCTTGAGGAGGTCTCCTTCCCAATGACCGGGAACCGCCCGGTCTTCGACTTCGGCGGGTCGTTCCGAAATCATCACCGGGTCAACAATCTGTCCTTTCCCCGACGGTGCCCGTTTGGTTTTGGGACGCCGAGTGGCCCTCCCGGTACGCAAACAGTCAGTCAACTCCCTGCGTAACGCACCTTTGCCTTGAACAAACAGTGACAGGTAAATGGTTTCGTGGCTCACCCACATCTCCTGGTCATCAGGGTATGTGCGTTTCAACCAGAGGACCACCTGTTCCGGTGACCACCAGAGTTCCAGTTTCTCCTCCACCACCTTTCGCAACACCAGGTTGGTAGCCAGTTTGGAAGGTTTGGGACGACAAGCCCGACGTAACGCAGCCCGGTCGGCGTGATGAGCCCGATACCTCGAACGGCCACCGTTACGAGCCAACTCCCTGCTGATCGTCGAAGGCGCACGACCAAGACGGACTCCGATCGAACGTAACGAGTCGCCTGCAGCGACACCCCGAGAAATCTCCTCACGCTCATCAAAAGACAAGTGCCGTTCTGATCGTCTCCGGACCCGAGGACGCACCCCACCCCACGATTCGATAAACGCACGGATCGAAGCCGCAGACCGTCCCAGATCACGTCCAATCAACCGGTTGACATCACCCGCCTGCCACCGATCCCAAACCTCGATCACCTCAGCCTCAGCGAATCCCACCACAACAACCACCTTCGATAAGAGACAACACTCTCACCGACAGGTGTTGCATTCACCCCCAGAGACCACAAGCATTATGTGCGTTAGCTGACTCCGAGCAGACTGGTGAGGATCTCTTCGGCGTGGGAGTACATGATGAAGTGGCCTTCTTCCTCATAGAAGGTGGCGTCCGAGCCGGGAATGTGGTCTCGGTAGTACTCGCCCATTTGAATCGGAACGTTCTGATCTGCCGTGCCATAGAAGAGAGAGACCGGGATCTCAATATCCGTACAGTCGAAATCCCACTCTCCGAGGAAGACGCGGGCGTCCCAGTAGGCACCTCTGGAGCCGTTCTTGACCATCTCGTCGAAGTTCTCGAAGAAGCCATCAAACCGTGGCGTGTCTAACAGCGCCAACTCATCTTCGGGCAAGAGCGAGCCAATCCCTTTTGTGATCGAATCCGGGTTCTTGACCATTCTTCCCATTAGGGCAACATAGGGGCGGGTCAACATCGGAGCGGTACCACCAAGCCAGAGCGCAAGACGGACGAACCCGGGCATCCCCCGGGTCGCACCCTTGAATGAGGTTGGTGAAATACCGGCAACAACGGCCGCCGACGTGATCCGGTCAGCAAGCTTGTAGGCACATGCCGCCACATACGGTCCGCCGAATGAGTGTCCGCAGACCGCGAACTGTTCGAACCCGAGAGCATCAGCCATCTCAGATACGTCATCTGGCCAGTCCAGCAAACGCCGATCCTCCTGGAAATCCGACGCCCCACATCCTGGCCGATCGACAGATACAACCCGGACGCCGAGATCACGAGCGATAGCATCGTTAGGGGCGAAATCGAGTCGCGACCCGATCCAACCGTGGAAGAAGAAGACTGGGATGCCTTCGCGATCTCCGTACTCCTGATAACCGATTTGCCTGCTATCAGAGAGTCGCACATAGCTTGCATCCATTAGATTCCCACCATACCCAGGTGCCCGGAAAGGCCGCCCATAACCGGCTGGGGGATAGTGGGTCTGGTGGTTTCCACCGGTCGGGCGGTGTTCGCCGGTTGAACTGTTAACTCCAGTTCGGTCGGGTCACGGCCGCCGTCCCGGTGGTTTGCCACCCCTTTGGCCTTAGTCAACGAAAGGGGCGGCCATGAGAATCGTAGGTATTACTGGTGGTGTCGACACTCACGCTGACACCCATGTGGCAGCAGCCATCGACCACAACGGCGGATTGTTAGGTATCGAATCGTTCCCTGCCGATCAGTCGGGGTTTGAGGAGCTGTTGGCCTGGCTGGTCGGATTCGGTGAGCTGGTTCGGGTGGGTGTTGAAGGCGCCGGGTCGTGGGGTGTCGGATTATCCAGGTTCCTTCACTGCCAAGAGATCGCAGTTATCGAGGTGGATCGTCCTAACCGGCAACAGCGACGCAAACACGGCAAGTCTGATCCGACTGATGCTGTTTCGGCGGCTCGAGCCGTCCTCTCGGGGGAGGCAACGGTCACGCCGAAGAGTCGGAACGGTCGTGTGGAGGAGATGCGAGTTCTCCTGGTGGCCCGACGGTCTGCACGGGAACAACGCATCCAAACTCTCAACCAGTTACGTCATCTGGTGTTCACAGCACCCGAGGAGATCCGGGTCCGGTTCAAAGACAGACCCAAGACCGGACTGGTCACCGAGGCAGCAAACATGCGGCCCCGTCCGGGTTCCGACCCGATCATCTATCAGACGAACCTGGTGATCAGAGGTCTGGCGAAACGTATCCAAGGTCTCAACGCTGAGATCAAAACCATCGACCAGACCCTGCGACTGCTCATCAAAAAGACGGCTCCGGGACTGGTTGCACTCCACGGAGTCGGAACGGACACTGCAGCCAGTCTCCTGGTTGCTGCCGGCGACAACCCCGAACGGCTCAGATCAGAACGGTCGTGGGCTCACCTATGCGGCGTCACCCCAATACCCGCATCATCAGGGAAAGTGACAAGACATCGGCTCAACCGGGGAGGAGACCGTCAAGCCAACTCTGCCCTCTACCGCATCGTCCTCACCCGAATGAGCACACACGACGAAACCCGCCGATACGTTGCCAGACGAAGAACCGAAGGTCTCTCCACCTCAGAGATCATGCGGTGCCTCAAAAGATACGTGGCCCGCCAAACCTACAAACAACTGCCCCACATGATCTGAATCGTGGGAGGGGGTCTGACCCCATCAACCGGCTGACACGCTCACCAGCGTTGTCCTAATAATGACCTGTCGACCCCCACCCACCCCTCTCCAGGCGGAACGTGTGACCTAATAAGAGCCTGCCCACCCAACGGTGTGGCCCACCCCAGTCCTGTCCACCCGCCGGCAACTTGACAACATAAGAGAATCATTATGTGTGCCCCGGCAGTCCAATCTAGGCGTGGCTACCCGTTCATTTGCAGCACATAACCCGGGGCCTCTCGCTTGCTCCGACCTGGGGTTATGCAACTTGGCACAGCGCCAAGCGCTTCCTCTTCCGGAGACCGGTGCTCTATCCCCTGAGCTACGGGGGCGGGCAACAGGGGAATCCTAAATGGTGGCGTGGCTTTCCTCGTATCGACTTAGATCAGGACGTCGGCGGTTCTTCGTTCCTCGCCGCGAGGGGAGCAAGCTTCCACCGGCCATAAGCCACATAACCCATGACAGCAGCGTTGAACACGTTCGTTGTGATCGAGATCGGCTCGCTCGACGTGCATGCCAGATCATCGCGCCAACCATTACTACCACAAGACCAAGGGCGGCAAACACGGTCAACTCGGGACGGATACCGGTGAGCCCAGGAAGAATCAGACCCAACCCTCCAAGAATCTCGGCGACACCGACTACAACATGCCTGGTGTCGTCCAATTCGTACATCCATCCCATCAGATCGGGAAAGCCTTCGGGAACTACTAAATGCAGCACGCCGAATGCAATGAAGTAGAGGCCGAACACCCACTGGATCACCCACAAGGCCTTGTGATGACCTTTCATTCTCCTCGATGGACACGAGCCGCCAGAGCGTACCGGACGAAGCGGTCCATCGGCGGCGTGCGACAATCGCTACATATGCATCCTTATCTTCGAGAATTGCTCGAACTTGATCCCGAGATGATCGATGGGGCCCCGTGAAATACATCTCTACCCGCGGCGAGACGGAACCCCTCGAGTTCACTGGTGCTCTCCTGACCGGTCTTGCACCTGACGGAGGGCTCTTTGTTCCAGACTCGGTTCCATCACTTCCGAGGGGCTGGCGCCATTGGTCCTATCAGGAGGCGATGGCCGGCTCCCTCGAGCTCTTCGGCGCCGAGGATGTGGTGGGTCTGGTGAACGATGCTGCCGCAAGATTTCACCATCCCGAGATTGCCCCGATCATCGAGGTTGGAGACCGTCTCGTAATCGAGTTGTTTCACGGCCCGACCCTCTCTTTCAAAGACCATGCTCTTCAGGTCGTGGCGCGGCTTCTGGACCGCGAGGTCGATCGGGGAACCGTTCTCGGCGCCACCAGTGGTGACACCGGTTCGGCGGCCATCGAGGCCTGTCGGGGTTCGAAGCATCTCGACATCGTGATCCTCTTTCCCGAAGGAGGGGTCTCCGATTTCCAGCGGCGCCAGATGACCACCGTTCTCGACGAGAATGTCACAGCGGTTGCCGTGAGAGGGACGTTCGACGACTGTCAGGCGCTGGTGAAACAGGCCATGGTCGATAAGCGAGGCCTGCTCGCGATAAACTCGATCAACTGGGCTCGGATCGCTTCCCAGGTCGGCTATTACGTCCACGCGGGGGCCCGTCTCTCAGAGCCGTTCGACGTGGTGGTCCCCACCGGCAACTTCGGCAACGCCTATTCGTGCTGGCTGGCAAAACAGATGGGGGTCCCCATCGAGACGATCACCATCGCCAACAACGCCAACCACGCCTTGGCTGATCTGATAGGCACCGGGGTGATGGGCGAGTCCGGCGTGGTGGGCACGACCGCTCCGGCCATGGACATCGCGGTGCCATCGAACCTGGAGCGATTTCGTGGAACCCCCAGGGCCGAGTTTCTGGCGGGCTGGTCGAGTGACGCCGAGATAAGAGAGACGATTCTCGCGGTCTCCAGAGCCCACGACTACGTTCTCGATCCCCACACCGCAACCGCTTGGAGGGCGGGGGCCGAAACTCTGGGGGAGAGGCCCCAGCTGGTCGTTTCTACCGCGCATCCCGCCAAGTTCAGCGATGCCGTTTTCGGCGCCATCGGTCGACCTCCACAGATTCCCTCCGGCTTTGATCAACTGCTGAATCTGACTGAACGAATGGTGACGATCGACCCCAGTGCTTCAGACCTGGACCGGCTGATCCGATGAATATGTAGGTCGCTGCTTTGCGAAGGATTCGCCAGCGGCTACGCTGATGTCAGTTGCCAGTCCCAGACTTGGCAACGACCCACCCGCATAGCCACCGAAGGCGCGCCCTTTGTTTAGTTGCGTCGCGGAGGTTCTCCATCCGATTGGACCCCCTCAGAGAGGGACGATTCACAAAGGATCCAATGACTACACGAGCTCAACTACAGAGCAAGTCGATAGACGAACTGAGGGAGATTGCCCAGGCAGCCGAACTCGAAACCGACGGGCTTCAGAAGTCGAAACTGATCACGGCTCTCATGGACGCCGGTCAGGTAGTCGACGACGCCGCTGCCGACGTGGTCGACCTTCCCAAGGCGACTCCGCGCACCGAGAGGCCCGCAGCCGACAAGTCGTCGGCCGCAACTGCACCCAGGGACGGTGGTGGTCAACACCAGCGTGAAAGCCAAGGCCAAGGTGGGCAACGTGACGGCCAGGGTGGTCAAGGTCAGCGTCGGCGCAACCGTCGTCGTCGTGACGAGGAGCAGATCCCTGAGAGTGATCTCGAGGTGCGCGAGGGTCTCCTCGACATCCTTCCCGAGGGATACGGCTTTCTTCGAGTGACCGGATACGTGTCTGGCGAGGACGACGTTTATGTGTCTGCCAACCAGGTTCGGAAGTTCCGTCTGCGCAAGGGTGATGTTGTCGCCGGCCCGATTCGACCTCCTCGCTCAAAGGAGAAGTTCCCGGCAGTGGTCCGCATCGCCACTGTAAATGGTGTCGATCCCGACGAGGCGATGAAGCGGCCAAAGTTCGAGAAGCTCACGCCGCTCTTCCCAGACGACCGTCTCCGACTCGAGGTGGAAGGGAAGTCGAACAACACTCTCACCCGGATCATCGACCTGATCGCACCCATCGGCAAGGGCCAGCGTGGGCTGATCGTCTCGCCATCGAAGGCCGGCAAGACCACGGTTCTTCAAGAGATCGCCCAGTCGATCACGGCGAACAACCCCGAGTGCCACCTGATGGTTGTCCTTGTCGACGAGCGCCCCGAAGAGGTCACCGACATGCAGCGGTCGGTGAAAGGTGAAGTCGTCTACTCGACCTTTGACCGTCCCGCGGAGGAGCACACCCAGGTTTCCGAGCTGGCTGTCGAGCGTGCCAAGCGCCTCGTTGAATCGGGGGGCGATGTTGTCATCATCCTCGACTCGATCACCCGTCTGGCCCGTGCCCACAACCTGGCGACTCCAGCCTCGGGTCGGATTCTGTCCGGTGGAGTTGATTCCCAGGCGTTGTATCCGCCGAAGCGCTTCTTCGGTGCCGCTCGGAACCTCGAAGAAGGTGGTTCGCTGACGATTATCGCAACCGCTCTGATCGAGACCGGATCCAAGATGGACGACGTGATCTTTGAGGAGTTCAAGGGCACCGGCAACATGGAACTTCGTCTCGATCGCAAACTTGCGGACAAACGCATCTATCCGGCCATCGACATTGCAGCGTCGGGAACAAGGAAGGAAGAGCTTCTGTTCGACAAGGCTGAGCTCGCTCAGGTCTGGAAGCTCCGTAGAGTGCTGCTGGCGCTGGAGCCAGGCGCAGCAATCGAGCTATTGATCGATCGACTCAAGACAACGAAGTCCAATGCCGAGTTCCTCGCCGAAGTGGCGAAGACCACCGGCTGACAATCACTTCTCGACAGGGAGATAGCGTGAAGACCGACATTCACCCAACGTATGAAGTCACCAACGTGACGTGCTCGTGTGGCAACACCTTCGCCACCCGGAGCACCAAGCCTGGCGACATGCACATCGAGCTTTGCAACGAGTGCCACCCGTTCTATACCGGCAAGCAGAAGCTGGTTGACACCGGTGGCCGTGTCGAGCGCTTTCAGAAACGGTACGGAAAGAGCACCTTCACCAAGGCCGGCACCTCCGACACCGAGGCAAAGGCCACTGACTCAGAGTGAACCGACCGCTCCCCGGGGGAGTGGTCACATCGATCCGGCGAAAACCGTCGGAGGTCAAGCCGTTCTAGAGGGCGTCATGATGCGCGCCCCGGGGGCATGGTCTGTTGCGGTTCGCCAACCGGATGGCCAGATCATCGTCCGTCGTGACGAGCTGGCCAGACTCAGCGAGCGAAACCGATGGGCGCGTGTCCCGCTGGTTCGCGGCATCATGGTGCTCGGGGAGTCTCTGAGCCTGGGTTTCAAGGCGCTCTCTTGGTCGGCTCAGAAAGCCACAGATGAGGAAGAGGAGCCCCTCACAGGTGCTCAGATCGGATGGACCATGACATTGGCCCTGACGTTCTTCGCCGGTGTCTTCATCCTTCTCCCCGCGTTTGCGGCCGGCCTCGTTGCCAACGACTCAGGAATTGTCTTCAACATCGCTGAGGGCCTGCTCAGACTGTCGATGTTCATTGGCTACATCTGGCTGATCGGCAGATCCAAGGAGATCGCTCGGGTCTTCGAGTACCACGGGGCCGAGCACATGTCGATTCACGCCTTTGAAGCGGGCGAGCCTCTCAGCGTCGAATCAGTCGCCCGTTACCGGCCGGAGCATCCCCGGTGTGGCACCAGCTTCCTCCTCATCGTCGTGCTCGGATCGATCATCTTCTTCACCTTCTTTGGCGTTCCGAGCGGAATCCTCTTTCTGGTTGCGTCCCGTCTCATCGGCATACCGATAATCGCGGGATTCGCCTACGAGCTCCTCCGCTGGTCCGGGACGAGGCCCGGAGGCGGGTTCGCTCGTGTTCTGGCAGCGCCCGGGATCTGGCTTCAGAAACTGACCACAGCGGTGCCCGATGAGTCTCAGATCGAAGTGGCAATATCCAGTCTCATGGTCGCCCTGGACACGAATTCCGCCCTCGAGGTAGTCGATCGAGGCGGTGTCCCGGCCGTTGCAATATCTGCCCGCGATGACGTTTTCGGCCGGGAGATGTGATGGACCCCGCATTCGAGATGCGGTTGGGTGAGATCGAGAACACCTTTGAGGACGTCGAGGCGTCGTTGAGCGACCCCGAGGTGATCTCCGATCCGGCCAAGCTCGCCGAGTTGGGGAAGAAGCATGCCGATCTGAGAGATGTTGTCGGCGATATCCGCCGATGGCGTCAGGTCAGAACCGATCTCGATGAGGCGAGGGAGATGGCCGATGACCCCGACATGGCGACCCTCGGCGAGGAACTCGCATCCGAGATGGAGAGCATCGAAGCTCAGATAAAGACTGCTCTCATCCCGAAAGATCCCAACGACAAGAAAGATGTCATCCTGGAGATCCGCTCGGCGGCCGGGGGTGACGAAGCCGCCATATGGGCCGGCGACTTGCTTCGGATGTATGAGAAGTACGCCGACAGGCTTGGATTCAAGATTGAAGCCCTTGACTCGTCCCCGTCGGAAACGGGTGGTTATGACAAGGTGACCGTCGCGGTGAAAGGTCGTGGCGCATACTCCAAACTCAAGTACGAGGGGGGAGTTCACCGGGTTCAACGGGTTCCCAAAACCGAGTCGCAGGGGCGAGTTCACACGTCCACCGCCACCGTGGCAGTGTTGGCAGAAGCCGAGGAAGTTGACATCCAGATAGACCCCAACGATGTGAGGGTCGACGTCTACCGATCGACCGGGCCCGGTGGGCAATCGGTGAACACCACCGACTCCGCGGTGCGGCTGACCCACGAGCCGTCCGGTCTCGTTGTCTCGATGCAGGACGAGAAGAGCCAGTTACAGAACAAGGAAAAGGCCTGGCGCGTCTTGCGAGCCCGGCTGCTTCAAGCCAGCCAGGAGCGAGCGCAGGCCGAGTTGGCAGGGGAGCGTCGCACTCAAGTTGGTACCGGTGGTCGATCGGAGAAGATTCGGACCTACAACTACAAGGGCAATCGGGTCACTGACCACCGCATCGGGTTGACCTTTCGCCGCCTCGACCAGATTCTCGAAGGAGACCTCGACGGCTTTGTTGATGCTCTTGCCGCAGACGAACAGGCTCAGCTTCTCGCCAAGGGCGAGTGATCGGCTGTGGCCTGATCCTTTCTAGGCGTCCTCGGTGTCCAATCCGGCTGCAAGCGAGTAGATGATCAGGATTCCCAGAGTGATGATCAGCAATGACCAGAATGGTGTGCCGTGCAGGAAGAACATATGGCCGACAACTACCAATGATGCCCAGGCAATCCCCACCAAACGGGCCCAGGTTCTGCCGTTCAGGATTCCGACCGAAGCTGCTATCTGCACAACGCCGAACACCAGAAGCAGCCAACCCCACGCGGTCGCGTCCACAAACAGGAGTCCTTCGTTCGTCAGCACGAGAAACTCGCTATTGAATAGCAGAAGAAGTCCGTAGATCAGGTTCATGGTTCCCATGATCCCGGCGAGGATTCCACCGAATACGGCAAGACCCGGATGCGAATATTCTTTGAACACGCCTGAATTTGTAATTTGATCTCCCAGATAGTCGGTGGAGAATCTACCAGCCACTACCGTTTCAGGCGTTCAACGCCACCGAATGTGTCAGAAGGTGTCAGACTTGGTAACGATGGACTCCATTCCGGAGCATGAACTCAGTCGCCTCGAAGCTCTGGCTAGGGCCGATCAGCCGTTGGAGATGCTCATCGAGCGCAGGAAGAACGGTGAGCCGCTCCAGTACATCGAGGGAACGGCGGCTTTCGGGCCTCTCGAACTGCGGGTGGATGACCGCGTGCTGATTCCCAGGCCGGAGACGGAGGGACTATTCGAGATAGCTTCTCGAATGGTACGCCACCCAGAGGTGATCCTGGATCTCTGCACCGGTTCCGGCGCCCTGGCCCTTGCCCTCAAGAACGAGTTTCCTGGAACATCGGTGTTTGCCACCGATATTTCCGAGGATGCGATCGACGTCGCCCTTACCAACAGACATGCCACAGGCCTCGATATATATTTGGCAGTCGGTGACCTTTTCGACCCTTTGCCGGCGTCTCTGCTTGGTGAAGTCGACCTGGTGGTGGCCAATCCGCCATACGTTTCAAATGTCGACTTCCTGATCCTGCCCGAGGATGTGCAGCGGGAGCCAAAGGTGGCCCTCGTCAGCGGCCCAACGGGGTTGGAGGTGATTCAACGAATCGGCGCCTCGGTTGCCGAGTGGTTGCGTCCCGGCGGGGTGGTGATTTGCGAGATCGGTGAGAGCCAGGGTGTCGCCGCGAGTATCTGCTTCACCGATCTCCCCGCAGTGGTGCGACAGGATATTGCAGGTCGCGATCGGTACGTGGTCGCAGTTAAGCCGTGATCGAGGAGGCTGTAGAGGCCATTCACTCCAGTCAGGTCGTTGGGATCCCGACCGATACCGTCTACGGGCTCGCGGCCGACCCTCAAGAGAGGGAGGCGGTGAGTCGTCTCTTCGAGATCAAGGGGAGACCGAAGCACAAGCCGGTTGGCCTGCTGATTGCATCCGTGGAACAGGCAAAGACAATTGGCGAGATCGACGGTGTGGGCGAAGAGTTAGCCAAAGCGCACTGGCCCGGCCCGTTGACGATGGTCGTCACACCGAAGGTGGTTCTCTATGACTGGGTGGGTGACGCCTATCTTCGGACGGTCGGCATCAGGGTCCCGGATCACCCGGTGGCTCGTGAGCTGCTCGAACAGATCGGGCCGCTCGTGGTCACATCGGCCAACCTATCCGGCGGAAAAGAGGTCATGAGTGATATCGAGGCGCGTCGGATCTTTGGCGAAGAGGTCGCTGTTTACGTTGAAGGCAAGTGCCCCGGGGGAGAGGCGTCAACCGTTGTCGATGTCACTGGCGCGCAGCCTGTGATTCTCCGGAAGGGACCCGTTTCGATCTGACGGTTACGCTCGTTCCATGATTTCCATGGACACAATCGAGCAAGTTGATTCTGCAATTGCCGGACTCATTCGCAAGGACCTCGAGCGGCAGAACACTCATATCCACCTCATCGCCTCGGAGAACTTTGCGTCTCCCGCAGTCATGACGGCATCCGGCTCGGTCTTCACCAACAAATACGCCGAGGGTTATCCGGGCCGCCGATACTACGAGGGCTGTCAGGTGGTCGATGAAATGGAGCAATTGACCATCGACCGCGCCAAGGCGTTGTTCGGCGCCGAGTACGTCAATGTCCAGACCCACTCGGGAGCTCAGGCAAACATGGCTGTCTACTTCTCTCTGCTCGAGCCGGGTGACACGGTGCTGGGAATGCGACTCGACCACGGCGGCCATCTGACCCATGGCTCCCATGTCAACTTTTCCGGGCTCTACTACGACTTTGTCGCCTATGGCGTCGACGCCGACACCGAGATCATCGACATGACCGAGGTGCGTCGATTGGCTCGGGAGCACAAGCCGAAGATCGTGCTGGCGGGTTACTCGGCCTATTCGCGAACACTCGATTATGAGGGTTTCAGGGAGATTGCCGAGGAGGTCGGCGCTGTCTTCATGGTCGATGCTGCTCATTTCATTGGCCTCGTCGCCGGCAAATCGCATCCTTCGCCAGTGCCTTTCGCTGATGTGGTGACCGGCACCACACACAAGGCCCTGCGCGGCCCACGCGGTGGGTTGATCCTTGGGAAAGAGGAGTTCGGGCAGGCAATCAACAAAGCGGTGTTTCCCAACGTTCAGGGTGGACCGATCGAATCCCAGGTGGCGGCGAAGGCGGTTTGTTTTCAAGAGGCGTTACAACCGGCGTTTCACGACTACACGTCCCAGATCGTCGCCAACGCCCGGGCCATGGCGGAGACCGTCCAGTCTGAGGGAATCCGCGTTGTCTCCGGAGGCACCGACAATCACCTCTTTCTCATCGATCTGAGGTCTGTAGATGAGGATTTGACCGGCAAGGAGGCGGCCAAGATGCTCGACGGGGTGGGCATCACACTCAACTTCAACACGATTCCGAACGATCCCCGGCCGCCGTTTCGGGCATCAGGTCTGCGCATCGGTACTCCGGCGATGACGACTCAGGGCATGAAGGAAACCCAGGCATCCGAGGTCGCATCGCTCATTTCCAGGGCCTTGAAAGAAAAGGACGCCGAGGCCGCGCTGGCAGAGGTGACGAGGAGAGTTGCGGATCTGGCGGCGGAGTTCACGCCTTATCCGACCGACTTTTCAGGTCACGTGTAGACCGCCGCGCGGAGAATTTGTCATATGCGAATTGGCCTCATCAACCAGCTCCACGGTGGACCGGGCGGTGCTCAACCGGCCCCAAGTTGGGAGTCCATCTCATCGAGAGCCGTTGCCGCCGAGGCTGCGGGCTTTGATATCTTCGTGTTCGAGGACGCACTCATCTATCGCGGGGAAGAGCACACTGACGGTGTTTGGGAGTCGGTTTCGATAGCGGCCGCGCTAGCCGCCACCACCAGGCGAATTCGGATCGGCCAGTCGGTGATCAACTCGCCATACCGGTCTCCGGCGATGACCGCGAGCATCGCCACGACACTCGATGAGATCTCTGGCGGGCGTTTCACTCTCGGCATCGGAGCCGGCAACACTTTCGATTCGGACTACGAGGCCTTCGGGTTCCCAACCGACAAGCGATACTCGCGTTTTGCCGAGGCGATACAGATCATTCATGGACTGCTGAAGAATGGCCAAATCGATTTCGAGGGCGAGTTTTACACCGTCAAGGAGGGTGAGTTGGTACTGCGTGGCCCCAGTCCTACCGGCCCACAAATCAACATTGCTGCGGGAGGGCCAAGAATGTTGGAGCTTGTCGCCAAATACGCAGATGAATGGAACTGGTGGGGGTGGGACGAGTCATTCGATGAGATTCAGATCAGGCTGGATCCAATCATCGAGACTCTCGAGCTCGCCTGCGATGAAGAAGGGAGAGACCCGTCGACGTTGGTGCGCACGTTCGACCTGTACACGGTGGTACCGGAAGGCTTCAGTGCAGAGGGCTCAGGGTTGGAGCATCCGGTTTCGGGCACCTCGATCCAGGTCGCCGAATTTCTTCTGGCGTTGGGTGAGCTGGGGATTGCCGAAATCCGATGTGATGTCTTCCCGAAGACGATCGAGGCGATCGAAGCGATGCAGCCGGTAGTGGAGTTGGTGAACAGGGAGGGTTGACACCCCCGGATTTCTATGGTGGTTGGCGTGTTGTGATGTAGGTGTGGCCGAGGGGGCTGGTCCAGATGTGCCGTCCGTTGTGGTAGCGGTGTGTCCATCCGTGGTCTTTGAGGATGTGGTCGTGGCGGCATTTGGGGTTGATATTGGTTTTGGTGGTGGGTCCGCCTTGGGCCCAGGGGATGTTGTGGTCTAGGTCGCAGTCTTTTGCCGGGATCCGACAGCCCGGGAATACACAGGTGGGGTGCTGAGCGTAGATCTGCCGGATTTGGGTGGCGGTTGGTCTTCTCCGGGTGGTTTCAGCAAGGATGAGCTCACCGTTGTTGTCGGTGACGGTCACCCGCCATTCGGCTTTCTGCTGGGCGAAAGCGACTTTGCGGGCGACGTCGGCGACGACCGGACCCATGCCGGGGATCTCGGCGGCCTTTTCATCGAGGCCGGCGAGTGTTGTGAGATCGACACGGATATCAACCATGCCCCGGCCACCCAGGGTTGGGTCGGACCCGAGAAGCATGTCGACGGAGATGTCAGCTCGTATCTGGTCGTGAGTCCTGTTGTCGCCATCCTTTTTCAAGGAAATCATATGGCCATTCACCCGTCGTCCGATTGCCGTTGCATGCTCTATGGAGATACCAAGTAGGTGGACGTTTCCGGTGCCGTCGACCGTCGGCTCGATCCATAGCCGGCGTTCCTCGACCGCGTACTCGTAGCGCTTCTTCGACTCTTCAGGGTCGGTCTGGATGCAGAGCTTGCGGATCCATGCGCGCAGTTGGCCGGCGGTGAGTTTGGGAGCCCGGCCGGCGATCTGGTCGACGATGGCCCGTGCTTCTGACTCGGGTAAGTGCTCCGTTCCATTGATGATGACCCGGGCTCGCGGCCAGTCAATGAGACCCGGGTCGAGCATCTCCCAGGTCCGGGGGAGTCGTTCGACGAGTTCACTGGCATCGGACAGGCGACTCTCAGCGGCCCGGCGGGTCAGCGTGAGGGTGGCCCGGATCTCGTCGGAGGCAAACTCTGCCGCTTCCTCGATTCGCTCAGCGGGTGATTCGGCGTTTCCCGGGGCCGAGTAGGAGATCTCGACGGCATCGGCCATCGATCCCGCCTGATGATGGGATACCTGACGTTCCTGAGCGACCATGGTGCGAACCAGCTCATGTCCGTTGAGTTTTGACCGGTCGATTTGAGCCAGGGCCATAGAGAGAAGGGGGCCAGGAGGAATGAGATCAAACCCGGCAGGGAGTTGATGACGGTCGGTGACGGGAGAGTCTTGACCGAACGCCTCTTGGGTCAACTGGTAGACCAGATCATCGAACCCGTCGTCGAGAAGCGGGTCATAGCTGTCGGTCTCCCCCGCCAAGAGTCCGACCTCAACAGTCTGAGCGTCGAACATACGTTCGATCGTATCCAACGCCCCTCCAGAAGTCAAGAGACTTCTTCAAAGCTGATTCAACGAGGCAGCCAAGACGACTGTCCTCGATCAGTCCCGGCCGCTAGCCTTTGCTAGCTTCGATTTTGCCTATCCGATTGCCGTCCATAACCTTTGTGAAGCCGTTCACAAACGAGTCCCTTTGAAACAACAACGAACAACAAGTCAGGTCGCCGGTGCCATCAATGATGGATGGCTGGAGGGTGGTTCGTTCGTCTCTTCGATACTCGCCGGCACCCTGCTGGGTCTTCTCGCCGACAATTGGCTGGGTACCGATCCATGGTTGGTCGTAATAGGGATAATCGTGGGCGCCTACTCAGGTTTTGTCAGGGTTTGGCGGTACTCGATAAAGATGGAAGAGGACCCGCGTGAGCGTTGAGAACCTGACACCGGTGGAGAGCATCCTGGCGCGTCACACCGTTGCCCGGGTTGTCTACGTGGGACCCGTCCTCGTTGGTCTCTTCGCCATCACCGGGGGTTGGACCGGGGCGTGGAGCGCCGCTCTGGGCCTGGCCGTTGTCATAGCCAACTTTCTGCTTGCCGGCGCCATTCTCTCGATTTCGGCAAGGATCAGCCTTCAGGCTTATCATGCCGCCGCCCTGATTGGCTTCATCCTGCGACTGGGCTTGTTCGCCGGGGCTGTCTATCTGATAGCGGCACTGGTGGATGTTGACCGATTGGCCTTCGGGATCTCAGCGGTAGTCGGATACCTCACGCTGCTGATCATCGAAGCGATTGCTGTCTCCAAGGGGAAAGAAAGGGACCTGAGTTGGACCAACTGATTCTGGCTAGCGAAGAGTGCGACGTAGTCAACGAGGTCATCTGTGCCCCCGCCGACGTGAAAGAGCTGTTCGAGTTCACCGACGTGATCTTCAGCATCGGTCCTCTGGGCTTCACTCGAACGATCATCTTGTTCTTCCTGGCCGCGTTCGTTGTTGTCGGTCTTCTCTACTTCGGGCTCCGCAAACGACGGATGGTCCCATCGAAGTTCGGTGTGGTCATCGAATCACTCCTCGACTTCGTCAAGAACGGCATCGCCAAGGACATCATCGGACCGGAAGGCGCCAGGTACGTTCCCTATCTGACAGCCATCTTCCTGTTCATACTCGTTGGCAACCTCTTCGAGGTGACTCCGCTGATCAACTTCCCGATCACGTCGCGAATGGCGATACCCGCCTTTCTGGCCATCGTCACATATGTGATCTTCGTCTTCATCGGGTTCGGGAAGAACAAGTTTCGCTTTCTGCTCGACACGGTCTGGCCGAAGCACGTACCGATCGGTCTGAGATGGCTCGTCGGGCTCATCGAGCTGGTCTCGATCTTCCTGCTCCGCCCCTTCACGCTGGCCGTTCGGTTGTTTGCCAACATGGTGGCGGGTCACCTGATGCTGACCCTCCTGCTCGGGTCTGGCGTGATCTTCCTCTCGGCGTTCCCCGAAATCGGGCTCAAGGCTCTCGTCGGAATCCCCTGGTTTGCCCTCGGGCTTGGGATCTATCTGTTCGAGATCGTGGTCTCGGTCCTGCAGGCATACATATTCACTCTGCTGTCGGCGGTTTACATCCAGTCGTCAGTCCACTTCGAGCACTAAGGAGAAAGAATGGAAGGCAATATCGAGGTACTCAAGGGTGCCATCGCACTCATTGGGTATGGACTCGCGGCCGTGGGGCCCGGCGTCGGCATCGGCATCGTGGTTGGCAATGCGATCACCGCCATGGCGCGTCAGCCTGAAATGGCAGGCACCATCAGAACCACGATGTTTCTCGGAATCGCGTTTACCGAGGCGCTGGCTCTGATCGGTTTCGTGCTGTTCTTCATCGCCTAGAGGTCAAGAGATGCAATTTCTGATCGCAACGATCCTTTATCAGGAGGAGGGGGAGTCCAGCTCCAACGTGAGTCTGGTTCTCCCCGAGACGGCCGAGCTCATCGCCGGGATCATCGCCTTTGCGATCGTCTTCTTCTTTGTCTGGAAGTGGGCTCTTCCCACCCTGAACGAGACTCTCGAAACCCGTCAGCAAGCCGTGTCCGGCGAACTGGCCGGTGCGGAGAAGGCGAAAGTCGAGGCCGAGAGTCTTCTTTCGGATTACAAGGCCCAGTTGGCGGATGCAAAGTCGGAAGGCAACAGGATTCTCGAAGATGCCCGTGTCACCGCCGAGCAGATGAAGACAGATCTGCTTGCCAAGGCGGAAAGCGAAGCCGACAACATCCGGAGCAAGGCTCGAGACGACGCATCAGCGGAGAAGTCCCGTGCCCTGTCCGACGCGCGAACCCAGGTAGGAGACATCTCGGTTGAGCTCGCCGGGAAGATTGTTGGCGAGGAGCTTGACGCCGATGCCCATCAGGCTCTGATAGACCGATACCTGGCCGACCTGGAAACCCTCTGATGCCAAGACGGATCGACCTCTAGATGCAAGATCGGATCACCGGATATGCCAATGGCATATTCGAGCTCGCCAAGGCCGAAGACGAGTTGGAGCGCGTCGAAGACGAGTTGTTCACGATCGCCCAGGCGCTCGATGACTCGCCCGAGCTTCGATCGACGCTGACTGATCCCCAACTGCCGATGGAGAAGAAGCAGGCGCTGATCGATGATCTCATCGGCGGCCGGGCGTCTTCGCTCAGCGTCGATCTTGTTCAACTGATCGTCAGCCAGGGCCGCTCATCCGAGTTGTCCGACATCGCCAGAGCCCTTGTCAAGGCAGCTGCTGCTTCCCGCGACAAGGCGGTGGCGGAGGTCCGATCCGCCGTGCCCCTCAATGAAGAGACAATCGAGCGGTTGGCTGCGGCGCTGGGAAGAGCCACCGGAAAGAGTGTTGAAGTCAAAGTGGTTGTCGATGAGTCGGTTATCGGAGGCATCGTTGCCCGGGTAGGGTGACACCGTGATCGATGGGATCGCTGGCACGCCGAGTTGATTCTCTACGGCAGGCCGTAGAGAGCTAGGAGACAGATGTGAAACGCACGTCAAGGGCCGAAGGAGTTACATGTCTGATTTGACAATCACCGCCGATCAGATCACCGCGTCGATCCGTGCCCAGATCGAAGGCTGGGAGCCCGAGATCGACAAGGAGACAGTCGGCTATGTGAAGTCGATAGCCGACGGCGTTGCCCGTGTCGAGGGTCTGCCAAACGCGATGGCCTCGGAGTTGCTGGAGTTCCCCGGTGGCCTGATCGGAGTGGCTCTGAACATCGATGAGGATGACCTGGGTGTCGTATTCCTCGGTGAGTACACCCACATCGAGGAAGGCAATGCCGTCAAGCAGACCGGGCAAGGTCCTCTCCGTGCCCGTCGGTGATGCCCTCCTCGGACGGGTGATCGACACGCTGGGAAATCCGATCGACGGGAAAGGCCCCATCGAAGCTACCGAGAGTCGTCTTCTCGAGACTCAGGCGCCTTCAGTGGTCGAGCGTCAGCCGGTAAAGGAGCCTCTGCAAACGGGGATCAAGGCCATTGACTCGATGACCCCAATCGGTCGCGGTCAGCGCCAGCTGATCATCGGCGACCGTCAAACCGGCAAGACAGCCCTCCTTGTCGACACGATCATCAATCAGAAGCAGTACTGGGGCACAGACAAGGCTGTCAAGTGCATCTACGTCGCGATTGGTCAGAAATCCTCAACCGTCGCCGAGGTTGTCGACACGCTCACTGAGCATGGGGCGCTTGAATACACGGTGATCGTGCATGCGTCGGCTTCAGACGCTGCCGCCCTTCAGATGTATGCACCGTACGCCGGTTCGGCGATCGGTCAGCACTGGATGTACCAGGGCGAGCACGTCCTCGTGATGTTCGACGACCTCTCAAAACAGGCTGTTGCCTATCGAGAGATTTCGCTGTTGCTCCGCCGACCCCCTGGCCGCGAGGCTTACCCGGGTGACGTCTTCTACCTCCACAGTCGGCTTCTCGAACGCTGCGCCAAACTCTCAGATGAGTTGGGCGGAGGCAGCCTCACGGGGCTTCCCGTTATCGAGACCAAGGCCAACGACATCTCGGCGTACATCCCGACGAACGTGATCTCCATCACTGACGGACAATGCTTCCTCGAGACCGATCTGTTCTTCCAGGGTGTTCGCCCGGCACTGAACGCCGGCGAGTCGGTATCTCGTGTCGGTGGCGCGGCTCAGGTCAGCGCCATGAGGAAGATCGCTGGTCCATTGAGATTGAATCTGGCCCAGTACCGGGAGCTTGCGGCGTTCGCCGAATTCGGATCCGAACTCGACGCCTCGTCACTGGCCCAGCTCGAGCGTGGCCGTCGTGTCGTCGAGGTTCTCAAGCAGCCCCAGTACGATCCGGTTCCGGTCGAGGAACAGGTCCTGACTCTCTATGCCGTTACAGAGGGCCACATGGACGATGTCGCGGTCGGAGACATCCGCCGTTTCGAGTTTGAGCTGAAGGAATACTTCAGGGCGCGTCACACCAATGTCCTCGCCGGAATTGCCGAGACGGGGGACCTCCCGGAGGGTGACGTTCTGGCCGAGAGCATTGCCGCCTTCAAAGAGACCTTCGAAGGCTCCGAGACAGTCGAGTAGTGGCCAGCGCCCAGCTTCGCGATACCCGACGCCGCATCAAGAGCGTTGAGGCCACCAAGAAGATCACGCGTGCCATGGAACTGATCGCGGCAAGCCGAATCCCCAGGGCCCAGGCTCGTGTTCACGGTTCCAAGCCGTATACGGCAAAACTGATCGAGGTCATCGAGAACGTCGGCGCTGCGGACAGCGGCGGGAAGCCACAAGCTTCTCGAGCGAAGAGACCCCAGCCGGGTCGGACTGCTGATCGTCTCCTCCGACCGGGGTCTGGCAGGCGCCTATTCGTCGACGATTATTCGTCTTGCCGAAACCCGGGCCATCGAGTCTGGAGAAGGAGGGCAAGGACGTTCTCATATATGCGATCGGTAAGAAGGCGCTGTCCTACTTCCGATACCGCGGCTATCACATCGAGCAGGCCTACCTCGGTGTGACCGACACACCTGGGATACGGGAACGCTCGCGCTCTCGGCAACCGGGTGATGGAGGACTACGCCGTTGAGCGCATCGACGCCCTCGAGGCGTTCTACACGAAGTTCGAGTCGGCGATGACGCATGTGCCGACCCACCAGGAGCTTCTTCCCATCACTCCTCCAGAATTGGAGGACGATGAGAGAGCCGTTCGTGTGTCCTATGGGTTCGAGCCGTCGCCCGAGGAGATCCTCAATCGGCTTCTGCCCACCTACGTGGAGGCCATCATCTTCAACATGCTTCTCGAGGCATCCGCTTCGGAGCACAACGCACGGCGTCGGGCGATGAAGGCTGCCACCGACAACGCAGAAGAGCTCATCAAGAGCCCTCACGGTCCAGGCCAACCGCGCCAGGCAGGCAGAGATAACAACCGCCATCACCGAGATCGTCGGTGGCGCCGAAGCCCTGGTGGAGTCCTGATGAGACCCACGAGCGAGAACCAGATAGCAAGTAACCACGATGGAGCGAACAATGAATGACACCAAAGGTGTTGGTCGGATCGTCAAAGTGGCTGGGCCGGTTGTGGACGTCGAGTTCCCACCGGACAGTCTCCCCGAGATCCTCAACGCGATCGAGATCTTCTTCAGCCTCGGTGGCGAAGACAAGAAGGTAATCGCAGAGGTAGCCCAGCACCTGGGTGACTCGAAGATCCGTGCCATTGCGCTTGCGCCGACCGACGGGATGACCCGCGGCTCCGAAGTCGTCGATACAGGCTCACCTATCACAGTACCGGTAGGGGACCAGACGCTCGGTCACATCTTCATCGTCTGGGGCGACTCTCTCGATGCTCCCGACCAGGACTTTGGTGAGCCCCGCTGGCCCATTCACCGCACTCCGCCGCCATTCGCGGAAGTCGAGCCACAGAAGACCGTCTTCGAAACCGGGATAAAGGTTCTCGACCTGATCTGCCCTTATCTCGAGGGTGGGAAGATCGGGCTGTTCGGCGGGGCCGGGGTCGGCAAAACCGTCCTTATCCAGGAGATGATCAACCGCGTTGCCACCCAGCACGGTGGAGTATCGGTGTTTGCCGGAGTAGGTGAGCGGACCCGCGAGGGCAACGACTTGTTCCTCGAGATGCAGGAGTCGGGTGTCATCGACAAAGCGGCACTGACGTTTGGTCAGATGGATGAGCCCCCGGGGGTCCGTCTCCGTGTCGCCCTGGCGGCCCTGACCATGGCCGAATACTTCCGCGACGTCCAGCAGCAGGACGTGCTTCTCTTCATTGACAACATCTTCCGCTTCACGCAGGCAGGTTCCGAGGTGTCGACACTTCTCGGTCGGATGCCGTCGGAGGTGGGTTATCAGCCAAACCTGGCAGACGAAATGGGCGCTCTACAGGAGCGGATCACTTCGCTGAAGGGACGTTCGATCACGTCGCTCCAGGCGATCTACGTTCCGGCAGACGACATCACCGATCCGGCGCCGCACACGGCGTTCGCCCATCTCGATGCCACAACGGTCCTCTCGCGGCCGCTGACGGCCCTTGGCATCTACCCGGCCGTCGACCCTTTGGATTCCACAAGCCGTGCACTCGATCCGCAGATCGTCGGGGAGGAGCATTACAACGTGACGGTCGAAGTGCAGAGGATCCTTCAGCGTTACAAGGATCTTCAGGACATCATCGCCATCCTCGGTATCGACGAGTTGTCCGAGGAGGACAAGCTGGTCGTTGGTCGTGCCCGCCGAATCCAGAGGTTCCTTGCACAACCGATGTTTGTCGCAGAGCAGTTCACCGGTCAAAAGGGCATCTACACACCGCTCGAGGAGACCATTGCCTCGTTCAAGGCTCTGATCGACGGCGAGATGGACCAGTACCCCGAGCAGGCTTTCTACATGGTGGGCGGTCGTGAGGACGTAGAGCGCAAGGCCGCCGACCTGGAAGACGCCGTCGCCTGATGGCCAAGACCTTCCAGGTCGATGTGGTATCGCCCGAGGCGACCGTGTGGAGTGGAAAGGCGGTCATCGTGATCGCCCGGACCCCGGAAGGCGAGGTTGGCATCATGGCCGACCACGAGCCGCTGATGGCGACCTGTGCCACCGGACCGGTCGAGATCGAAGCCGAATCGGGCGAGCGCACCACAATCGGTGTCCACGGTGGGTTCATCCAGGTTGTCAACAACCAGGTGACCCTGATCACCGATCGGGCCGAGGTTGCTGAAAGCCATGCTCAGGCCAAAGAGACAGCACAGCGGCTTGCCGCCGAAGACGCCGAGGCCGGCGACGAAGCCTGAGGCTGAGCTAGTCGAAGCTGACGGCGAAGGCATCGACCGTCCGTGGCAGACTACTCCCGATCGTCTTGGCGATCATCGGGAAGAACATTCCCGACAGCACTCCGGCGCTCTCGACATCAAGCGTGACCCGGATGAGGGTCCCTTGCCCGTCGTCGGACAAGTTGACGCGTATCGCCCCGCGAATCTCTGAATTGGCGATGTCCAGAGTCATTCCCTGCTCCTCTTCGCGGGCGTGGAGGGTCGCCTCGCCGAGATATTTGGTGCCGGCGACGAAGGTCTCGAATGTGAAGCCCCGGAGTCGGCCGATGTCGTCGATCACAGGGTCGATCACGCGGTCAACACCTCCAATGCCCTCCCAGGTCTCCGGTTTGTCCAATGCTTCCCAAACCTCGGTTCGTGTCGCCCGGGTAACGGCACTATGGCTGAAGGTCTCTTTAGGCACGGCGGCAACCTAACCAAATCAGACTCCGGTTGCCGTCGTTGGACCGTAACCTGTCCTGCGACCCCCTTTTCAACCATGCTGATCGCACGCGACCTTCGCCTTGATGTTGGCACCCGGACACTTGTCCAGGGTGCTGCTTTCAGTGTGCAGTCGGGCGACCGAATCGGGTTGGTGGGCCGAAATGGAACGGGGAAGACAACTCTGATGAGGTCCCTCATTGGTGATATCGAGCCCACGGAAGGAACCGTGCTCCGGTCCGGCCAGGTCGGGTACCTCTCCCAAGAGGCGGCACTCCCCGAGCTGGATCATCCGGACGCCACCGCCCTCGAGCGAATACTGATGGCCCGCGAGATCGGCGCAGCGCAACGCCGGATCGAGGAGGCGAGGGCTCGCCTCGACGAGCTCGACGGCGAAGAGCGGGACAGGGGCATCGCCCGGTTCTCCAGACTTCACGATGAGTTCGAGGCAAAAGGTGGGTTTGTAGCCGAGGCAGAAGCCAAGAGGATCGCCTCGAAGATCGGGATCGGGAACGCCGAGCTTCACCAACCCGTGGCAACGATGTCAGGCGGACAACGTCGGAGGGTCGAACTGGCGAGGATCCTTTTCGCCGAGACCGATGTCCTGCTCCTCGACGAGCCGACCAACCACCTCGATCTCGATGCGAAGGCCTGGCTCATCGAGTACTTGACGTCGTATAGGGGCGGAATGCTGGTTGTCTCGCACGATCTGCCACTTCTGGATGAGGCGATAACCGAGGTGCTCGTATTGGAGCACGGTGAGATCGACCACTACCGCGGCAACTACTCGCACTATCTGGTGGAACGAGTCGCCCGGCGGGAGCGAAAGCAGAGAGAGCGAAAACATCAGGATGAGCACATCGCTCGTCTCGAGGGGAACATTCGCCGTTTCAAGGGATCCACCGAGAAGATGGCCAAGGTCGCCCGGGCCATGGAGACCCGAGTGGACCGGATGAAACGTGAGCTGGTCGAAGTGCAGACGAGCGGCAAGAAGGTCAGGGTTGCCTTCCCCCAACCGGACCCGTCGGGGAGGGTTCCCCTGGCTGCGACCGGGCTGGCAAAGGCCTTCGGCGACAACCTGGTCTTCGTCGACATCGAGTTCGCCGTTGAGCGGGGCGAGCGCATGCTGCTCATCGGTCTCAACGGTGCTGGGAAAACCACCCTGCTTCGCATCCTGGCAGGGGTGGAGACCTCGGACCTGGGTGAGGTCTCTTTGGGGCACAGAGCGACACTTGGCTACTACGCACAAGAGCACGAGCAGATCCTCGAGGGCGTGACCGTGCTCGACCACATGAGAGAAGCCGCCCGGCTGCCCGACCAGACGCTCAGATCCTTGCTCGGGACCTTCCTTTTGGCGGACAAAGTTGATCAGAACGCGTCAACCCTGTCCGGCGGGGAGAAAACCAAGCTTGCCCTGGCGATGCTGGTCGCCTCCCGACCGAATGTGCTCTTGCTCGACGAGCCCACCAACAACCTCGACCCACAGGCCAAAGAAGCGCTGCTCGACGCCCTGACGCTATATGAGGGAACTGTCGTTCTCGTCAGCCACGACACTGATTTCGTTGCTCAACTGGTGCCGGACCGGGCGGTCTTGATGCCGGACGGTGAGATGCGATTCTTCGACGAGGACCTCCTCGATCTGGTAGCCCTCGCCTAAGAGTCTGCATTTTTCAGCGGGCTCCTGATCAGAGACTGTGGTGCGCTGTCGTGTCATGGGCATCAGCGAGACCGTGGGGGTCAATGTGGATCACCGCGAACACCGGGAAGGAATATCGGTGGTGCAGAGCGTGCTCGACATCGAGAGCAATCGTGTGGCCGTCTCTGACCGTCAAATCGGGGTCTACGCAGACCGAAGCCGTGACCCTCAGCCGATGACCCTGCCATCGAACCTGAAGATCGGCAAGGTCACGGACGCCTTCGACCTCTCGAATGGTCGAGTCCACCTGGCCGACGATCTCGGGCTCGATTCCGTCGAGCATCCGGCGAGACATGCGACGAGCCGAGCGAGCAAGGAGCCAGAGAATCCCTGCGCCGACAACAAGCCCAGCCACTGGGTCTGGCCATGCAGCGCCGAATGATGCTCCGATTGCGGCCACCACGACTGCCAAAGAGGTCAAAGCGTCCGTGCGGGCGTGTTGGCCATCGGTGACGAGAGCCTCGGATCCGATCGCCCGTCCCACCCTGATCCGATATCGAGCCACAAACTCGTTCCCAAGCGCTCCGACAACGCCGGCGGTTATCACCCAGGGGATGTGGTCGATGAGTCGGGGCTCGAACAGTCGGATCACCGACTCCCGAATCACCAGGATGGCCGAGAGACCTATCGCGGCGACGATCAGCAGACCGGCGGCGTCTTCCAGCCGGTGAAATCCATAGGTGTAGCGCTTGGTTGGTCGCCGACGACCGATTGAGAATGCGATCCACAATGGAATAGCTGTCAAGGCATCCGTGACGTTGTGCAGTGTGTCGGAGAAGAGCGCAACCGATCCACTGAGCACGACAATCACCGCTTGAAAGAGAGCCGTGGCTCCCAACACGAGAAGCGAGACTTTGGTGGCGCGAATTCCTTGGGCGCCAGAGTCCAGGACGAGTTGATGATCGGCGACATGATCGTGGCTCAGCAGATGCCCGAGCCCATGCTGGAGTCGGTTCCTGCGTGACTGGTCGTCCTCGGACCTCGGCTTGTTGTCTTCGGCAGAGGGTGGAGTCACAGGAGTGGATGATAGGTCGGGTGGGCACGATGGATTTTGTGCAAACGAACGTTCGTTTGCCTACCATGAGGTGATGTCACCCGAAGAGCGGTTTCAGACGATTATCGACGCCGAGGACAAGATCGAGCCCCCGGATTGGATGCCAGAGGCCTACCGAAAAACCCTCATCCGCCAAATCGCACAGCATGCCCACTCCGAGGTGATCGGCATGCAACCCGAGAGCAACTGGATCACCCGCGCCCCGACACTCCATCGCAAAGCGATTCTCATCGCCAAGGTCCAGGACGAGGCCGGTCACGGGCTCTACCTCTACGCCGCAGCCGAGACGCTCGGAGTCAGACGTGACGAGATGCAGGAGCTCCTTCACCGGGGCATGCACAAGTACTCGTCGATCTTCAACTACCCGACACTCAGCTGGGCTGACATGGGGACGATCGGATGGCTGGTCGACGGCGCCGCCATCACCAACCAGGTGATGCTCACCCGCGGCTCCTATGGTCCCTATGCGAGAGCCATGGTGCGGATATGCAAGGAAGAGTCCTTCCATCAGCGTCAGGGATATGAGCTCTTGATCAGACTCTGCCAGGGCTCATCCGAGCAGAAAGCGATGGCCCAGGACTCCGTCAACCGCTGGTGGTGGCCGGCGCTGATGATGTTCGGGCCCCACGACAGCGACTCGACCCACACCGAGCAGTCGATGAAGTGGAAGATCAAGAGGGTCTCCAACGATGACCTTCGTCAGCAGTTCGTCGACATGACGGTTCCCCAGGCTGACTATCTCGGTCTGGAGGTACCGGACCCCGACCTCCGCTGGAACGAGGAACGGGGTCACTACGACTTCGGTGAGATCGATTGGGAGGAGTTCTGGCGTGTCGTCAAGGGGAACGGCCCGATGAATCGTGAGCGTGTTGCCCACAAGGTCAAGGCGTGGGATGACGGAGCGTGGGTGCGCGAAGCGGCGATGGCACACGCCAAGAAACAGGCCCGCTCGGCGGCTTAGGAGGATCGACTGATGAGTTACGACGTTCCCGTTGTCCCGGGGGAGAAGGCGGAGATAGAAGAGACCACAGAGCTGAGTGGGGAGAGCTGGCCGATGTGGGAGGTATTTGTCAGGGCGCATCGCGGCATATCCCACGTCCACATCGGGAGCCTGCATGCGGCCGACGCCGAGACGGCACTGGAGAACGCCCGTGATGTCTACACCCGACGCGGCGAGGGCGTGAGCGTGTGGGTCGTCCCCAGCACCGAGATCCATGCATTCGAGCCGGAAGCCGCTGCCGACTATGTCGAGGCCAACGAAAAGGTCTACCGGCTGGCCACGGCCTATGAGATTCCTGAAGAAGTTGGACAGATGTGACCATCACATCGGTCACTTCGCTGCTGGCTCACGCCGACGACAACATGGTGCTCGCTCAGCGACTTGGCGAGCTGATCTCCAACGCGCCCGAGCTGGAGATAGATATCGCGCTGGGTAACACAGCCCTCGACCACCTCGGTGTGGCAAGGGCGCTGTACACGCACGCCGGCAACACCGAGGGTACGGGAAAATCCGAGGACGAGCTCGCAATGTTCAGAACCGAGCGGGAATACACCAACCTTCTGCTTGTGGAGCAGCCAAACGGCGACTTCGCCCACACCATGGTGCGTCAGCTCTTCTTCGACGTTTATCAGATGGAACTCTGGAGAGACCTTTCGACTTCCAGCGACACGACTCTGGCTGGCATCGCCGCCAGGGCGCTCAAGGAGGCCACCTACCACATGCGATTCTCGTCAGGATGGGTCACCCGTCTTGGCGATGGCACCGAGGAGTCCCACCGCCGCGCCCAGGATGGAGTCAACGCCCTTTGGCAATACACATCGGAGATGTTTGAGGGTGAGGCGGAGCAATATCACCCGGCCTGGAGCATCACCATCGAGTCCGCCCTGGTCGAGGCCGACCTCGAGCCCGGGGCCGACCCCTATCAAAGAACGGGTGGCCGGAGTGGTTTTCACACCGAGCACCTCGGCTTTCTGCTCGCCGAGATGCAGTGGATGCAGCGGAGCTACCCGGGCCTGAAATGGTGACGGCAACCACGATCAGCATCGTCACCGCCCGGAAGGTGGCTGCGTCGGTGGTTGATCCTGAGATTCCGGTTCTGACGATTGATGATCTGGGGATTCTCAGGTCGGTCGTGGTAGACGAGGGTCGTGTGATCGTGACTATCACCCCGACCTATTCGGGCTGCCCGGCGATGGGCCAGATGGAGGACGACATCGTCACCGCCTTCGAAAGGATCGGAGTTGAGGGTGTCGAGGTCGTAACCGTTCACTTTCCGGCATGGTCCACCGATTGGATCAGTGAGGATGGTCAGCGCAAACTGAGGCAGTTCGGTATCGCACCGGCGGTCTCCGAACAAGACCTGACGTGCCCGCGGTGTGACGCCTCGACGCCAACAATGATCGCCCGTTTCGGCTCTACCGCATGCAAGGCCCTGATGGTGTGTTCATCCTGTGGTGAGCCCTTCGACTTCTTCAAACCGTTCTGATGAGTGATCTCGAGTTTCATCGGTTGCGCGTCACCGAGGTGAGTCCCCTCACCGACGACTCCGTGACAGTCAGTCTCGATGTTCCCGACGAGTTATCCGAGACGTTCGCCTACTTGCCTGGACAGCACCTCACCGTGAGAGCCTTCATCGACGGTGAGGACGTTCGCAGATCGTATTCGATCTGTGCAAACGCCAACTCGGGGAAGTTGCGGGTCGGTGTCAAGCGGCTTTCCGGAGGGCGTTCAGCACCTACGCAACCTCTGATCTCGAGGCAGGGGACATGCTCGACGTGATGGCTCCGGTGGGTGAGTTCACCATCGAGATCAACCCGGCGAGCCCTCGTCGGGCTGTGGCCATCGCGTCTGGTTCCGGCATCACACCTGTGATGTCTCTGATCGCGACCTCCCTGGAGAGTGAGCCATTGGCAAACTGGACGCTGCTGTTTGGCAACCGAACAGCAAACAGCATCATGTTCCTCGAGGAGTTGGAGGGGCTGAAGGACCGCTACAAGAGTCGATTCCAACTCTTCCACCTGCTCAGCAGGGAGGGCTCCGACGTGCCGCTTCTCTCCGGTCGGATTGACGAGGAGAAGATGCTCACGATTCATGATCGGCTGTTGGGTGGCGCCCCGGTCGGTGGCTGGTACCTGTGTGGTCCTTACGAGATGGTGATGATGGCGAAGGAGACCCTTCAGAACCTTGGCATCCCGCAAGACCGCATTCATGAGGAGCTGTTCTTCGCCGGTCCTGTCGACCCCACGACATTGCCCCCTGAGCCACCACCCGGGGAGGGCGCCATCGATCTGACGGTGATCCTCGACGGGCGGGCCGTAGACACCCGAATGTCGTCCGAGACATCAATACTCGACGCTGCGCTTCGGGTTCGCCCCGAGCTGCCCTTCTCCTGCAAAGGTGGGATGTGCGCAACCTGCAAGGGGAGGATCGAGGATGGCGAAGTGAAGATGACCAAGAACTACGCCTTGATCGACGAAGAGGTGGCGGCCGGATATGTGCTCACCTGCCAGTCGCACCCGGTGTCTGACCGGGTTGTGGTTCGGTACGACCACCGCTAGTGATTTCAGTCCGCAACACCCGGTCGGACGTGATTCACGCGGCAGGTCGTCTGTTCGCCGAACGCGGTTATCACGGCACCTCGATGCGCGATCTCGGCAAGGAGCTCGGGTTGCTCGGCTCCTCGCTCTACTCCCATGTCGAATCCAAACAGGATCTTCTGGTCGAAGTGGTCGAAGAGGGGGCACGGCTCTTCGAAACGGCGGCGGAGCAAGCCAGAGCGACACCGGGAACCGCCCGCGATCGGCTGGCCGCTCTTGTGGCCGGGCATGTCAACGTGGTTCTCGACAACGTCAATGTCGCCCGAACGTTCCTCAACGAGGCTCGCATGCTCGATGCCGAGCATCGAGAGCGAATAGTCGAGGCCAGGGATCATTATGAAGGGGTGTTCCGGTCGGTTTTGGCCGATGGGGTGGGTGATGGGTCGTTTCGTTCTGACATCGATCCCAAGACGAGCTCCATCTACATGCTCTCGGTTCTCAACGCGCTGGAGCGCTGGTATGACCCGGCTGGAACACTGGACCGGGACGAACTGATTGTCGACCTGACCACCTTCCTCATTAACGGGATCGGGTGAGGCTCGACCCTTTCTGTCCGGTGTTAGTGGACTGGTAGGGTTCAGCCACATTCGAAAAGGAGACTCATGGTTGGAAGACCCGGAATGAGAAGGACCGCTCGTCGCACGTCACGTCGCACATCACGCCGGGTGAGTCGGCGACAATCGGGAATGCAGGAAGCTGCCGCGCCACCACCCGAGCAGGCACCGCCGCCTCCTCCTCCCGAGCCGGTCGCACCGCCTCCCCAGGAGGAGGACAAGTACGCCAAGCTCAAAGAGGCCAAAGACCTTCTCGATGCAGGCATCCTCACCGAGGAAGAGTTCGCCGCCGAGAAAGCCAAGATCCTCGGTTAACGACCGAGATCCCGTCGCGCCCACCGCGGCGATCGCGGGTGAAGCATGAAAGTAGTCCTCGCCTATTCCGGTGGTCTCGACACATCAGTGATCCTCGTCTGGCTCAGGGAGGAGTACGACGCAGAGGTGATCGCCTACACCGCCGATGTCGGTCAGGGCGCCGAGGTCGCCGAGGCTGCGGAGAAAGCCTTAGCCACCGGGGCCGTGGCCGGAGTTGTCGACGACCTCAAGGACTCGTTTGTCAACGATGCCGTCTTCCCGGCGATCCGGGCAGCCGCGGTGTACGAGAACGAGTACCTTCTCGGCACCTCCCTGGCGCGTCCGATCATCAGCCAGGGACTTGTCGCAACGGCCCGCGAATACGGAGCCGACGCCATCTCACACGGAGCCACCGGCAAGGGGAACGATCAGGTTCGATTTGAGCTTTCGACGGCAGCGCTTGCCCCCGACCTGAAGACGATCGCCCCCTGGCGCGAATGGGATCTCGCCGGGCGAAGTGATCTGATGGCATACGCCGAGGCCAGGGGTATCTCGGTCCCGGTGACGAGGGAAGCGCCATACTCAATGGACGCCAATCTCTTTCATATCTCCTATGAGGGGGGTGTCCTCGAGGATCCGTGGGCCGGCCCGCCGGCCGACATGTTCCGGATGACGGTTGATCCCGCGGACGCTCCCGATGACCCTCGAGAGCTGACCATCGGATTCGAGTCCGGCACCCCGGTATCGATAGACGGGAAGAGTATGGGGCCGGTCGAGCTTCTTGCCGGTCTCAACGAGATCGGCGGACGTCACGGCATCGGCCGTGTCGACATCGTCGAGAACCGGTTCGTGGGCATCAAGAGCCGTGGTGTTTATGAGACGCCCGGAGGGACGATTCTTCACACCGGCCGCCGGGCGGTGGAGTCGATCGCACTCGACCGTGAGGTGCTTCACCTGCGTGACGATCTGATGACCCGTTATGCCAGGATCGTTTACAACGGGTTCTGGTTCTCGCCGGAGCGGCTAGCTCTTCAGGAGACGATGGACTCGATTCAGGAGCCGGTGACGGGCGAAGCGCGTTTGGTCCTCTACAAAGGCTCGGCTCGGGTCGTGGGGCGCAGGTCGCCGAACAGTCTGTACGACCCCGAAGAGGCGACCTTCGAAGCCGACGATGTCTACCGCCAGGCAGATGCCGAAGGGTTCATCAGTCTCAATGCCTTGAGGATTCGTGGCTACGGGACAGGATCGAAGTCGTGACTCTGTGGGGCGGCAGATTCGAGGGCTCGCTTTCAGAGGCGATGTGGGAATTCACCACAGACAAGTCTGATCGCCGTCTCCTGCAGGTGGATATCGAAGGCTCCATCGCACACGTCGATATGCTTGGCGCCACCGAGGTCATCGAGCCCGAAGACGCGCAGACTCTGGTCGCGGGGCTCCGGTCGATTCTCGCCGAGGCGGAAGCCGGCGAGTTTGCCTTCCAGACCACGGACGAGGATGTTCACACCGCGGTCGAGCGCCGGTTGGGCGAGATAGTCGGCGAGACGGCCGGCAAGCTGCACACCGGACGTTCCCGAAACGATCAGGTTGCACTCGATCTCCGTCTCTATCTGACCCGGGCCGGGGATCGGCGCATAGAGCAGCTCCATCAACTCGCCGGCACCATCACCCGGGTAGCCGAATCCCACGCCGAAACGGTTGTTCCGTCATACACCCATTTGCAGCAAGCCCAACCGACGACGCTGGGTCATCATCTTCTTGCATACGCATGGATGGCCCTGAGAGGAGCGGAGAGATTCACCGATGCGGTAAAGAGAATCGCAGTGTCCCCTCTCGGTGCCGGAGCCTCCGCCGGATCCTCTCTTCCTCTCGACCGTGACGCCGTTGCCAGACATCTCGAACTCGACGGTCCGATTCCCAACTCCCTCGATGCGGTGGGGTCGAGGGACTTTGTCTCCGAGTATGTGTTCTGCTGTGCCCAGTCGATGATCGAGCTGTCGAGACTCGCCGAGGAGATAGTCCTCTGGTCAACCAGGGAGTTCGGATGGGTGTCTCTCAGCGACGAGGTGAGTACAGGCTCGTCGGCGCTGCCTCAGAAGCGGAACCCCGATATCGCGGAATTGATCCGGGGGCGCGCCGGCATCGTGGTTGGTGACATGGCCGCGATCCTCTCGTTGCAAAAGGGTTTGCCGCTCGCTTACAACCGTGATCTCCAGGAAGACAAGAGGATCGTCTTTCATGCCGACGACACGTTGGGATCGGGATTGGGGGCCATGGTGGAGTTGCTCGGCGGGATCGAGTTTCATCCCCCCGCGCCTGGTCCAGATACCGTGAGTCTCGATATTGCCGAAATCCTGGTGCGTCGTGGAGTTCCGTTTCGCGAGGCTCACAGGCTGGTGGGAGAGTTGGTGAGTCTTCTCGAATCCCGCGGGAAGACTTTGTCAGACGCAACGCTCGACGAACTCACAGAAGTGGATCAACGTTTTGTCGAGACAGACCTCGATCGTCTCGACCCGACCGACTCGGTCAGGGCGCGAGCAACATCCGGGTCGGGTAGTCCCGAATCTGTCCGTGCTCAGATTGCCGACATCCGGCGACGGATCTGAGGTTCAGCCACCGTTGGGTGATTGTGTCTCGACCGTCCACGTCCCGTGTGACCTGATGAGCTCTTCCAGGTCGCCTTCGCCGAGTTGCTCCTTCGCCTTGTCGACCTGAGCGTTGAGTTCTGCGTCGTAGGTGGGGCGCTCGACGTTTCGGAAGATACCGAGCGGCGTCGGCCCATACGGCCCGTGAGACAGACGACTCAGTGCGAATGCGATGGCTGGATCTGGCCTCGTCTCGTCGTGAACCAGGATTGCGCCGGGGTCGACCGAAGACGACTCCACGACCGTGGCGTGCCCCTCGCGCATCACTACTGCCTTTGATCCGCCGTCGAAGACGATCGGCTTTCCGTGTTGTAGATCAATGCGATTGTGAACCCGCTCTTCTTTTCCGGTGACCTGGATAAACGCTTTGTCGTTGAAGACGTTGCAATTCTGGTAGATCTCGATGAAGGCCGTCCCCTCGTGCTCGTATGCGGCCTTGAGCATCGCCTGAGTGTGATTGCGATCCATATCGAGGGTGCGAGCCACGAAAGTCGCTTCGGCTCCAAGCGCAAGCGACACCGGGTTGAACGGATAGTCGATAGACCCGAATGGGGATGACTTGGTCGTCTTGCCAACTTCCGACGTGGGGGAGTACTGGCCCTTGGTCAACCCGTATATCTGGTTGTTGAACAAGAGGATCTTCAGGTTGACGTTTCGGCGGAGGACGTGGATCAGATGGTTGCCCCCAATGGAAAGGGCGTCGCCATCACCGGTGATCACCCACACAGATAGGTCTGGCCGGGTCGTCGCCACCCCTGTTGCGATCGCCGGAGCTCTTCCGTGGATCGAGTGCATCCCGAAGGTCTTCATGTAGTAGGGGAACCGTGAGGCGCAACCGATCCCCGAGATGAAGACGAACTCCTCGCGTGGCCGACCCAGAGCGGCGACGAACTGTTGCACTGATGCGAGGATCGTGTAGTCACCACATCCAGGACACCAGCGCACCTCCTGGTCCGTTTGGAAGTCGGCCCTTGTATATGAGGGGGTAGTCATTCGACCATCTCCTGAATCTTGTCCATGATCTCTGAAATCTTGAATGGCTCCCCCGAGACCTTGTTCAGACCGATGGCATCGATGAGAAACTCGGCCCGGATTACCTTCATTAGTTGTCCTGTGTTGAGTTCGGGGATGAGGATCTTGTCGTATGAGCGGAGCAAGTCGCCCAGATTGCTGGGCAACGGGTTGAGATATCTCAGGTGTGCCGTGGCGACCTTGCGACCTTCAAGCCGAGACCTATTGGCAGCGGCCCCGATCGAGCCGAAGGTCGATCCCCATCCGAGGACCAGGATCTCGGCATCTTCGTCACCATTGATCTCCAACTGGGGGATGTCGTTGGCGATGTTGGCCACCTTCCACGCTCTGGTGTCGGTCATCAATTGGTGGTTGTTCGGGTCGTATGAGACATCACCGGAGAGGGCATCCTTCTCCAGTCCACCCACCCGATGCTCCAGTCCAGCCGTTCCAGGAATCGCCCACGGCCGGGCGAATGTGTCGACATTTCGCATGTAGGGGAGGAACGTCCCATCGGGTCCGTTCGGGTGTTTGGCGTACTCGACGTCGATCTCGGGGATGGAGTCGAGGTCTGGCAGACGCCAGGGCTCGGAGGCGTTTGCCACGGCGTTGTCGCTCAACAAGATCACCGGCGTCATGTACTTGACGGCGATCCGAGCGGCCTCGATTGCCATGACGAAGGCTTCCGACGGGGTGGCTATGGCGAGGACGGGCAGGGGGGACTCCCCATGGCGACCGTAGAGCGAGAACAGGAGATCGGATTGTTCCGGTTTGGTCGGAAGCCCGGTCGAAGGACCTCCGCGTTGCACATTGACGATGATCAACGGAAGCTCGAGCATGAAGGCAAGTGAGATGCCTTCACTCTTCAAAGCGATCCCGGGACCTGAAGAGCCAGTAACCGCGAGGCTTCCGGCAAACGCGGCGCCGATGGTCGCGCCCACAGCGGCAATCTCGTCCTCGGCCTGGAAAGTTCTGACGCCGAAATCCTTGTGTCGAGAAAGCTCGTGGAGAATGTCGGATGCCGGGGTGATGGGGTAAGTGCCGTAGAACAGCGGAAGTCCCGATTTTCTGGAGGCGGCGATCAAACCCCAGGCAAGAGCCGTGTTGCCGTTCACGTTGGTGTAGGTGCCTGGATCGAGAGCGGCAGGTTTTACCTCGAAAGTGTTCTTGGTCGCCTCGGTGGTGACACCGAAGTTGTACCCGGCCTGGAAGGCGGCGATGTTGGCCGCGGCCACTTCCTCCTTCTTTCCGAACTTCTTCTCGATCCAGTCGATCGTCGGTTCGGTCGGCCGATGGAAGAGCCATGCCATCAGGCCGAGGGCGAAGAGGTTCTTGGAGCGAAGGACATTACGTCCCTTTACGCCGGTGTCCTTGACGGCTTCCTTTGTGAGGTCGTCCATCGGGACCTTGATCACCCTGTACCCCTTGAGGGAATCATCCTCGAGAGGATTCGACTGGTAACCGGCCTTTGCCAGATTGCGCTCATCGAACGCGTCACTGTTGACGACGAGCGTCCCGCCCTGACGCAGATCCTTGAGGTTGGTCATCAGGGCCGCCGGATTCATCGCAACCAGACAGTCGGGTTGATCCCCGGCTGTGAGGATGTCGAAGTCTGCTATCTGAACCTGGAAACTGGAGACTCCGGGAAGGGTTCCGGCGGGAGCCCTTATCTCCGCGGGGAAGTTCGGAAGGGTTGCCAGGTCATTCCCGAAAAGAGCCGACGCGTCTGTGAACCTGTTGCCTGCCAACTGCATCCCGTCGCCTGAGTCGCCGGCGAATCGGACTACGAGTTTGGCGATTTCTTCGGTCGGAGTTGGCGATGCGGTGGGCGTGGCGGTGTCGTCGGCCAATCGGTCACTTCCTTATAGTCACCTGCGCGCGATCGCGGTCTCCTGATCAGGGAGACCGGAACCGCTTGTCTGAGTTTTGGGTCCTGTCCGAGTCTATCCGCCACCCGGCATACCTGGATCAATCGGGGAGGGTTCAAACCCGACCAGTTCCTGAGTTTCCAGAGCACGCCCAAACGCGATCAGCGCCGATTCCGAGCTTGGAGACCCGATCACTTGTAGCGACGCCGGTGGCGCCCCGCTGTTCAGCAGTGGTAGGGCGATTGCCGGATGCAGAGAGTGGTTCACGAGAGCCGAGAAGTAGGAGAGGACAGCCCGGTAGTGACGATCTCCGATGCCATCTTCACCTATGACCTTTCGCCTCACGGGGACAGTGGGTGTTATCAGAAAGTCGACGGTGTTCAGCGCGTCCGAGAACCTGGTTCGAATGATCTCTTGCCACACCTTCGCTTTGTCGCCATCCTCCTCCGTCACCAGATCGGCGTCTTCGAGACGTCGAGCAACATCCGGTCCGTAGCGCTGATGTTCCTGTCGGAACTTGCTGTGGACCATTCGGACCTCTTCGGCGATGGAGTTCCAGAGCTGGATCGATGGTTCTGCATCGGGCATGTCAATAGAGTGAACCTCGTGTCCCATGTCGCGCAAAGCGGTTAGGGCCCTCTCGAACTCTCCGGCAATGTCATCTTCCATCGGGCTGTTCTCGTTCCATGGCTGGGGAACTCCCAGTCTCATCGGAGTCGGGTCGGGCTCAGGTGTCGGGTCCGACGACATTGCCCGATAGGCGAGGTCGAGGTTTTCGATCGAGTCTGCCAGAGGTCCGACGGTGTCGATCGAGCTGACCAGGGGAAAGACACCGTCAAGCGAGATCCGACCGTGGGTCACCTTCAGCCCGAAGGTCCCACACAAGGCCGCGGGAACGCGGACGGAGCCGCCCGTGTCGGTGCCGATGGAGATTGGGGTGATGCCGCTGGCGACGGCCACGGCCGAACCCCCCGACGAGCCGCCGGGAGATGTGGTCTGATCCCAGGGGTTGCGGACGACACCCCAATGGGGGTTTTCCGACGAGAACCCGAAGGCCCATTCGTGGAGCCCGGTCTTTCCGATGATGACTGCTCCGGCTTGCTCAAGGGCGTTCACGCATGGCGCGCTGGCCGATGGCATCTCGTGGTAGAACGCGGAGCCGGCGGTGGTGACGCGACCCTTCTGATCGATCAGGTCTTTGAGCCCCACCGGCACGCCGGCAAGTGTCCCGACGGCTTCGCCCCTCTTGATTCTGGCGTCGATTTCGGAGGCCCGCTCGAGTGCCCTCTCGTCATCGATCGAAATGAACGCGTTGAGTGTGTCTTGGGTGTAGTGGGCCTTCTCCAGGGCAGTCTGAACCCGGCTGACGGCGGAAGCAGCAGACACCCCCGGGAAACTAGTCAAGCGTGTGCTGTCAGGTGGCTGTGGCGGGCGTAGCTGGACACGTTCAATCTTCGAAGGTCAGGCCTCGATTGGACGGAACCAGCGAGATCCATGATTTGCCGGGTGGGACCAGGATGGTCTCGCCGTCGGCGTCGGTGAGTTTGAACCACTCGAGTTCGGAGTCGCGGTCCCAGGTTCCTTCGATGACGCGGCCATCGGCAAAAACGAAAGCCTTGCCGGACCCTGTTGTCCGCGAGGCGGGCAATGACGAGCCGGACACTCCGGCTGGTGGTCTCGCCGTGTACTGCTCCACATAGAGGGCCACCAGAACCGGTACTCCAACACGCTCCTCGGTGCCGTCTTCGCTGCGATAGGTGGTCTCCCGACCGTATGCCGTCTTGAGCCAGAGGCCGAGATCCTCATCCCAGGTCCAAGTGACCGTGTTGCCGGAGAAGTCGATCTCGACCGATGATGCCGGCTCGGCGTCGTCAGAGATGGGCCCGAATTCCCAGATGGGGCCGGTGGGAGGCTCGTCCGGGTATCCGCGATCATCAGAGACCTCTCTGAGAAGCTCGGTATTGACATAGAGGTTGTGTGGTGCGCTCCGGTCAGAACTCCGAAAAGTGGCAGGTGGCCCGGTTTCTCCGACGAGTTTCACGGCCTTGGAGACGATGAGGCTGGTCACCCAAGGCTGGGCCCCGGAGATGACAAAAGTGGGCTCGTTGAACGCAGCCAGAAGAGTGGGGTCCGTCGGGCGGCCGGAACGCATTGGTCCGAGGAAGTCGGAGTCGCTCTGGTGCCATACAGCGATATATCGCGTGATCCCTTCGACCCTGAGCTCGATGACCATGTCGGCCTGGTCAATGCCCGACTGAGGGTTGGCTCGGGGGTGGTTGTCGATCTTGACCGCGAGAACTCTGCGATCGAGAAGCACCGGATCGTCGACCGGTAGACCGTTGATGACCGATGTCTCGCGGGTATCGATTGTTGTTGTGGTCTGTGGAAGAGTGGAAGTCGTGGTGGTCGATGTGGTCGTCGTCGGCTCGGTTGTCGTTGAGGTGTCCGGCGACTCGGCCTCGTCTGACGCGCAGGCCGAGAGAATCAATCCAAGCGCGACCAGGCTGGCAATAGTGGTGCGCATCTGGTGCAAGTCTAGAAAGTGGGGGCGGCTACCCGGGTTCTCCGGTCAGTCAACGAGCGAGCTCCCCCGAACCTCCAAATGAGGGAGGGCGGTTTCGGGTTGGTCGACAGATAGGGCGAATTCGATGCCGTCGGCGTTGGCGCGGAGAACGTAGATGGCTTCGATGTTGACACCGGCATCGGCCAGCGAGCGGGTCAGTCTCGCCAGTTCACCCGGACGGTGTGGCATGTGTGCCTTCAGCACCGTGTTCTCCTCGTGTTGAAGGGCGGCCTCGTCGAGGACCCGGCGTGTGGTTGTAGCGTCGTCCACGATCAGCCGAACGGTTCCATCGCCGTCGTGGCCGTATGCGGCCAATGCATCGATGTTGACCCCTACCGCCGCGAGTGCCTCGGTGAGCGAGGCGAGTCGACCGGGTTGGTTCTCCATCTGGATGATGAACTCGGTCATCATGTCTCTGAGTCTACGCCTTGCCAACCGACCCGTGTTCCAGAGTTGGGTCGGGAGGCTCCGTTCGCCCTCGTCTCGACAAGTAAGCGTGCCAGACAATTCGGGCGGCTACTGCCCGAATCGGTTTCCAGGACTCTGACACCAACTCCAGCTCGGCCTCGTTCGGAGTATGGGTCATGCCGAGAACTTCTCCCACCCCGACCTGCAAAGCACGGTCACCTATCGGGTAGACGTCGGGGTGTGCCAACGCGGAGAGCAGATAGGCGTCGGCGGTCCAGGGGCCGATGCCTCTAACAGAAAGCAGCTTGGACCTGGCGTCGTTTACGGAGAGCGAGCCCAGGGACTCGATGTCGAGCGTCTCATCGGCTATCAGGTGGGCAAGCGAGTAGAGGTAGTCGGCCTTCTGACGGGTGATCCCAATTGATCGCATCCCATCAACCCCGGTCCCGATGATGCTGGTGGCTGTCACACCCACAGACGTCTCGTCGAGCCGTCGATACATGGCTGCCCCGGACTCCAGAGAGACCTGCTGCTCGAGAATGAGGAGTACCAGGCAACGGAGCCCTGGTTGACGGTGCCAGAACTCGGGCCGGCCAAACTCCTCGATGGCTTCGGCAATCGAGGAGTCCTCGTTGGACAGAAGGTCGGTCGCCTCGTCGAACGTCGTGGCGTCGAGCCGGTCCACCACGGCCAACGCACTGCGAATGTCTATCGGCCCCAGCGCCCTGCTGTCGGCCCTTGTTGCTTCGGCATTGTCGGACATGACCCAGATGTGGTTTTGGCCTATCGGCTCCGGTGGCTCTGCCACTCTTTTGACCATCCAGAAGTCTTCGCGCCCGGGATGAGGAAAGACGACCAGATCCCCTACCGACGGCCTCGATGCGTCTGTGGCGACGATCTCTTGGCCAGGTTCAAGGGCAGGCCGCATGGAGTCCTCGGCCACCTGGAAGCGTTTCATCGACATGTCGGGTCGTGAGTATGGTCAGAGTGACAGCAAGAGAAGAAGGAGACTCCATGCGCCACGTGACTATCGCCCATGCCCACTGCGACCTCTACTGCGGTGTCTACGACCCGGCCCAGGCCAAGATCGAAGCCCTTTCGGTCATGAAGATCGCCCAGAAATACCAGGACTCAGACGACGAAGTTTTCAGGGCTCGCGCTCTCCAACTCAAAGAAGAGCGCGCCGAAGAGGTGAAACATCATCTGATGGTGCTCTGGGCGGACTTCTTCACCGCAGAACATCGTCAGGAGTTCTCGAATCTCGATGACCTCTTCTGGCGTGCGATTCACCAGGCAGGTGAGGCCAAGAAGTCGGCTGACCCAGCGGATGGCCAAGAGCTCATCGGGTTGATCGACGAGATCGGCGACATCTTCTGGCAGACCGAGAAGGGCCAAGGGCATGGGGGTCTATCCGCCCAGCTAGACGGGACCCGCTGATCAACGGGGGCTGTCGGGACACTTCAGGTAGTCGCGGATCGTTTTCTGTCGTTGGTCCGGGGTCGGGGGCGTCACGCCCCCGAAACGGGGGCGGCCCCTATGTAGGTCGGGGGTCGACTAGTGCGGCGAGTCGGGGGTGTAAGTCTGGTTTTGGACCGGGGAACGGTGTCCAGTCTGGTTTACGGAACTGGAACTGGTTGTTCTTGTTGGTGGTGATGTGCCACCCGTTTTCGTGGACAAAACGGTGGTGAAAGCCGCATAACAGGATCAGATTGTCCAGGTCAGTAGCCCCGCCGTGGGACCAGTGGACAATGTGGTGGACTTGTAGCCACTGTTTGTTGTCACATCCGGAGAACACACAGGTTCCTCCGTCACGGTGGTGTACCAGTCTTCTCAACCATCCGGGAACGGTCCGCGAGTTTCTTCCTACTCCGATGATCTGGGATCCGTCGGTGATGACTGTTTCAACAACACAGTCACAGGCGAGTCTTTGTGCTGTCTCGTTGGGGATGAGAGCACCACTACCGAGTTCGGTGACACCAGAATCAGTAGTGGTCAACGCTTCCAGATCAGCATTAACGGTGACCTGGGGTGGTGAAACCGTGGTTTGGTCTCCGGTGGTGGCACAGACTTCGACCAGTCCGTCGGCCATCCGCTGTGAATAGGCGTCGAACAACCCGGTTTGGGGGTCGGGACCTATCTTGGTGGCCCGGTCGCGGATAGCCGTTTCCACGATTTCAAGTTCGAGGTGGGGCAGTTGAGCGGTCAATCTTCCTGATGCACCGTCGAGAGTCCGTTGTATCCACAACGCCCGCACCCGATGAGCCTCGGCCTCATCCGAAGCGGTAGGAGGATTCGCCCTCCGGGCTCTCCGGTCCAACAGGGCATTCGACAATCCGAGGGCTTCTTCTATCAGCCCGGCCTCGGTGTCAGGGGTGGCCATCTTGGAGATAGCGTCGGTCTGGTCGAGTGAAAGGTCACCAGCCGCGAACCGTGCGGAAAGCTCAGGAAGATCAGAAATACGTCTCGCCACAGAAACCAGTTGTCGAGCGGTGTCAGGGCGGAGACGTAGTCTCGCCGCCACCCAATCGGTCAAACTCCGGGCACCGTCGGTCATCCACGACTGGCCAATATCGGCAGCGTGAATCAGGGCACAGAGTTCGGCGGCGGAAGCAGCGTGCAGTCCGCCGAACTGGTCGAAACCCCGGTCGATCTCATCTGGTGTGGCTTGTAACCAATCCATAGTGTCGAACATACGTTCGACCTGAGACAGATTCAAGAGGTTTGACCCCAAAAACCAGAAAAATCTCAAAAAGTTCAGGAAATCGACTCAGTATCTGAAACTTGGAGGTCGACGCTGCAGCGGTATCTAGGCCGGGTCCGCTTTCTCCCTATCGGCGACCTTGTCGAATCTCTGCTTGAACTTGTCGGCTAGACGACCGGCCCAGACCATGTCTCTGGACAGCAATGCCAGTCCGGCGACAATCGAGACGATGCCAGGTCCGGGGAGGACCAGCATGAAAGTCCCCGCCACGATGAGCGTGAACCCGCCGATGATTCGTGCGATGCGCGCCATGGTTTACAACCTAGTGGACAGTTCGGCATCCCGGTACTGGGGATGACCCTGATTCGACCCCGAGAAACCGGCTGTGGTTTCCAGATTGGGGTTTCAGTCGAAGACGTCCGAGTCCAGCTTGGTGAAGACTGGCTTGACTTCGCCGAGTGTCGTTCCGCCAGCAACCGCTGGTGCTGCCCATTCGTTGACCCGGGGGTCGAGACCGAGCAGGACTCCGATTGTCTCTGACGAGAACGGCAGATAGGGCGCCAGCGCAACGCGGATTGCCGAAATCGCCTGTATAGCCGTCCAGAGAATCGTCCCCCCACGTACCGGGTCTTCTTTGAAAACCCTCCATGGCTCGGTCGCGTTGAGGTAGGCGTTGACCTCTGCGGCAGCGTCCAGAGCGGTTCGCAGACCGGCCCGCAATTCCACCTTCTCGATGCGATCTGCGACCGCATCGAGCGTGGCCGGCCCGAGATCGAGGATGGCCTGATCGACTGTGGTCAGATCGCCTGGCTCCGGAACCGCTCCGTCGAAATTGTTGGCGCTCATCGAGAGCACCCGGTTGACCAGGTTGCCCCAGGTGGCTACCAGCTCCTCGTTGACCCTCCGGATGATCTCGTCATCGGAGAGGTCGCTGTCGTTCTGCTCGGGAAGTATGGCGGCGATCGCGTAACGGAGAGCATCGGGTTGGAGACGGCCGGCGTAAAACCCGATCGAGTTTCCCACCCCCTTGGACTTGGAGGCCTTCTGACCTTTGAACGTTATGTACTGGTTGGCGGGCACATCGGTGGGCAGGTTGAGCCCACCATGGCCCATGAGCATCGCCGGCCAGATCACTGTGTGAAACGGGATGTTGTCCTTGCCCACTATGTAGTAGGACTCGGCCTCGGGGTCCTTCCACCACTTTTCCCAAGCATCTGGATCATCGGTCATCGAGGCCCACTCGATCGACGCCGACAGATAGCCGATGACCGCGTCGAACCACACATAGATCTTCTTTCCGGGCCCCAGGTCATCGACCGGAACGTCGACACCCCAGTCGATATCTCTGGTCATTGCCCTGACCGGCATGTCTTCGACCATTCCCAAGGCCCAGTTCTTGACGTGCTTGCGCCAGGTGTCCTTGGTGCTCAGCCAGTCCCTCAGGCGACCGGCGAAGGCCGGCAGGTCCATGAAGTAGTGCTCGGTCTTGCGCAGTTCGGGTGTCGCTCCGGTCAGCTTTGACCGCGGGTTGATCAGATCGGTGGCGTCGAGAGTGCGACCGCAGTTCTCGCACTGGTCACCACGGGCGTCCGTGTAGTCGCAGTGAGGACATGTCCCTCCGACGTAGCGGTCGGGGAGAAAGCGCCCGGCGTCCGGGTCGTAGAACTGCTCGGAGCTGTCTTTGGTCAGGTATCCGGCTTCGAGCAGTCTGAGGAAGAACTCCTGGGTAACCGAGTGGTGATTCTCCGTCATCGTGGTGGTGAAGAGGTCAAATGAGATTCCGAGCGTTTCCCAATAGCCGAGAATCTCCGGGTGGTACTTGTCCACGACCTCCCGAGGCGTGATCCCCATCTCGTCGGCCTTGACGGTGATCGGTGTGCCGTTGGCGTCGGATCCAGAAACCATCAGAACGTCGTTTCCGGCTATGCGGTGATATCTCGCAAAGATGTCCGCCGGCAGGTATGCGCCGCCCAGGTGTCCCAGGTGCAAAGAGCCCGAGGCGTATGGCCAGGCAACTGCAACAAGTATCCGGCGACTCATTCAGCAAGCTTAGGTTGAGGAACGTCGTCTACCGCGATGTGGCGATGCCAGGCTCGGGAACATGGGAGGTCGCCCGCTCGGCCAGGATGACGCCGGCGACGATCAACACGGCCCCTCCCAGGATGGCCGGTGTCAGTGTCTCACCGAGGAAGATCACCGCAAGTGTGACCGCCACCACGGGAACGCTATAGCCGGTGAGGGCAAGTCGAGAGGCTGGATTGAGCCCGGCGGCAATCAGGAAGGCCGTGAAAGCCAATGTGGTCCCAACGGCTCCGATACCGGCCAAAAGCCACCAGCTCGTCCCATCGATCGAGGCAACGTCGATATCCCATAGGAGTGGCACGGCAACGAACAGCACCACAGTGTTGACAGTGAATTGCGGAAGGACCAGGTCGTCGCTTGGCACCTCGAGGGCGAATCTGCGGCTGAAGGCACCGCCGATGCCTGCCAGGATCACACCAACTGTCACATACAGAACCCCGCGCCAGAGATTGTCGACACCTTCCACCGTCGTGCCTCCGATACCGACGAGGACCACCGACCCGAGCAAAGCGATCAGCAGTCCGGGAAGTGACCTGACCTGAAATCGTTCACCGTCGACGACGAAGTGAGCGGCTGCGATGGTGGAGAGCGGTATCAGCGCGATGAGCAAGCCACCAAGACTCACCGGGAGATCTTCGAGCGAGAGAGACATCAGAACCATCGGCAAAGCCATTCCGACAATGCCCAATACGAAGCCGCGCTTCCATGCCCTGACACTCCGTGTGCCGAATCGTCCTGTTATCGCGATGACAATTCCGAGCGAGGCCATCGCGAACGCCATCCGAATGGGAACCAACGTGAATGCGTCGACCCCCCGCAGGATCACTGCTCGTGTGAGGACGGCCGATGCGCCCCAGCCGAGCGTGCAGCCAATCAGGGGGGTCCAGGGATTCATGGGGTGGGCAACTTAACCGCGCGAGCTCAATTAACAGCACCGGAATGCCGATATCCTGTTCATATGAGCATTCGCCCTATCCCACTCCTGATGGTTCTGGCCCTTGTCGTTGCCGCTTGCGGTGGTGGCGCAGCCGACAACCCGACGACTGCACCCGAAGCGACGACAACAACTGCACCCGAAGTGACGACCACCGTGGCTCCGATAGAAGCCACCACGCCCGACGCCCTCCCACTCAGCTACACCCTCGAGGCAGGGGCAACGTTCGAGTATGAGGTCGGAATCGACCAGCAGATCGAGATGAGCGCCACGGGCGACGCGTCGGCCATGGGCGACGAGGAGATTCCAGGGAACGCCTCGATCAACCTGGTCGGCACGACGATGTTCACCCACTCTGTTGCCGAGGGTCCGGATCCGGACACATATGAGATCACGATCAAAGGTGACTTCACCGATCTTCAGATAACGGGGACCATCGACGGTGAGCTCATTGATCAAACAGAGCTTCCCGATTTTGCCGAGCTAGAGGCCATCGACGTGACGATTGTGGTCGACGAACAGGGCAATATCATTCCGGATGACGACATGTTTGGTGACGCCCTGGGCGGCGACCTCGGCGGTTTCGGCGACCTTGGCGCGCCCGGTATGGATCCCGGACGATTCATCGGTCCTCCCTTCGCCGACCGACCGGTGACGGTTGGTGATAGCTGGTCCGAGACCATCGAAACCCCGATGTTCATGGGTGGAGAACCCATCGTGACCCAGATCGACAACGAGGTGACCGCCTCCGAGACGATTGACGGTCAGGAAGTCCTCGTGATCGAGACCACCTCGACGACATCGATGATCGAGTTTGATCTAGCGGATTTTCTCATCGGGTTCTTTCAAGGGTTCATGCAGGGCGACGCCACGGACGAAGAGCAGGCCGAGATCGATGCCATCCCAGAGGAGCTCCGCTTCTTGTTTGTCATAGACGAGACGGTTTCCAATATGACGACGTGGTTCGACGCCGAGGCGGGATACGCACGTCAGGCCGAGTTCTCCATGAGCACGAACATCGTCATGGACATCAATATGCCTGACGACGAGACGGGTGAGATGGTCACCTTTGGCATGGAGATGAGCATCGCCCAGGATGTGACCTATCGCCTGATCGACGCCTCCAACGCGTAGTCCGCACAAGAGGGATTGACCTCTTCTGATGCGCGAGATGAGTTCCTCCGAGGTCTGGGAACATGCTCGAGGATGGGCGGTGATGCGTTCGTTCGTCTATTACCAGCGGGAGAACTTCATCCCTGAGGGTCTTGTCGAGGGGCGCGAGGTCATCGACTTCTCCGCCGGCTTGGGCGATCTCTCCAACTATGTCGCCTCGCTCGGTCCGTCGAGCCTGATTGCCACGGCCCCGGAGGAGCACGCGCCACGTCCTTCATTGTTACCGGATTCGGTGGAATGGATGACTGGCGTAGGCGCGAACCGGATTGCCGAACTGCTACCCGAAGAGAGTGCCGACGTGATCCTGGCGCGTATGGTGATCCAGTTTCCCACGGTGGAGAGCGACGCCGTCGATGTCGACCAGATCCTGCTGCAGATGCGCGGAGTCCTGAGCACAGGCGGCTCCATCGTGATGACGACGCACAGCTACTTCTCACTACCGCAACTAGGAGGCGATCCTTCCCGCGTCGGCGATCAGTTGGCCGCAGTCGAGGCCGACGTTCTCCCCCTCCTCGATGCCAAAGATGCCTTCACGCGCGGGGTTGCCCAGGAGACGGTAGGTCTCATTGAGCTCGTGCGCTACCTCGACTTGCCTCCGCGGGATGGTCCGTTCGGACAGACGGGCTTCGGCCTGAAGATCCCGATGCTGGTCAACTCGGTCGTCGCCCAGGGGTTCACCCTCGACAGTGTTGAGGAAATCGAGCCTTTCACATATCCCATCGGACTCCGGGAGAGCATCGCCGACAACGCTGAATCGGTGATCGAGCTCGGAGAGCAGGTGATGGCCATCAAGCGCCGGTACCTCATCTCGGCCGAGGCAAGGGATCCTTACTTACGGCCAGCCGTCCTGGCGAGAATGATCGCCGAGATTCGTGAGCTGCTACCGGTGACCACCGTCCCGATCGTGCGTCTCTGCGTAACCAAGAAGTAGTCGAATTCCTGGCAAATCAGAAGGCTCGTCTCCAGTAACAAATTCGGAATAGAGGGCGTGGATACTCTGCGGATCGATGTCACCAACGAAACGTGCGTTGCTCTGGCTGATGGCAGCGTTCTACGTGGCCAACGGGGTGAACCACTTCATCAGCACCGACGTCTACCTGCAGATAATCCCCGATTTCGTTCCCCTGCCGCTTGCGGTTGTCTACGTGTCGGGTGTTGCTGAGATCCTTCTCGGCGTCGGAGTCTTGTTCGGGCCGACTCGCGCGATGGCGGCCTGGGGATTGGTCATCCTGCTGGTGGTGGTCTTCCCGGCCAATATCAACGTGGCGGTTAACGACCTTGTGTTCCTCGGTGAAGAGCCCAACTCCTTGGTGAACTGGCTGCGTCTTCCCGTGCAGGCTGTTCTTATTGTCTGGGCGTGGTGGTACACCCGGTCCGATGAGCCCAGAATCGGGCTCGTCCAGCTTGATTGACACCCTCTACCGCCGGGGGCGACCCCGCCAGTTGGTGTAGACGTGTTTCATCATCGCCAGCGAGTAGGCGGGCAGAGTGAGCAGCTCCTCTTGATCTGGCGGCACATGAGGCTCATCTCGAGGATCGATGTCCCCCAGGTTCCTCACAGGGATATCCACTGAGGTCGATTCCTCATCTTCGTCCTCAGACGGGATGTCCTCGAAGGGTTCATCAACCTCCGGCTCAGAAACCGGCTCGACCACAATCGGAGGCCGCGTCGCAGAGGTTTTGGCCTCGGCGAGCTCGCCCCGCATCTCAGATACTCTCTCTCTGAGGAAAACCGTCTCGGTTTCGGCCTTGGCCGCTCTCTCCCGGGCCTCTGCAAGCTGCTGACCCGCCTCATGAAGATTTCCCAGTTGTATCAGCATTTTGTTCCACGCGTCGAGAGGGACGAGCATCGTCCCCTCGGGGATTTCCGGCTCCGCTGTCTCTTCTTCGACGGCTTCCGGTTCCGGGGTCTCTGTCTCCCGCTCCGGCTCTCGAGTGTCGATGGTCGGCGGTGGGGTGGGCATCTCCAGTTTGCGGCCGAGCCTCTCCGCACGCCGCTGGATGCCTTTCAGCGACACCATCCGCAGCTGACCGACGGGCGTCTCCTCCAGATAGGTGGGTACGGAGTCGCGTCGAGCCCACTTGCGAAGTGTGGAGACAGGAATTCCGGTGAGATCGGTAGCTTCGCGCAACGTGATCCAGTCGACGTCGTCGCGATCGACCCGGTCGGACGGCTGCTCATGCCGGCCCTTTGCGGCCTTTGATGAGCGAAGTGCCTCAGTTTCCCAGAGAAAGGCGGTGTCGCTGTCAGCCATAGCCCGGATCATACGGGTAGCTCCCTAGGATGGCGGCCGAGGAGGCCCCTTCAGCATCTGATGACATCTTCGAGAGTCCAAGCAATGCCGTCAGAGGAGGAGGTGCGTTCCCTTGTCGAGCAAATCGTCGATGGTGTCGTTGATCATGAAGCACCGTTCTTGCCTGAGAATTCTGACGACCATACAGACTCCCCAGCCCCGGTCTTCGATCCCCTCGGCATCATCGCCGTTGGTGCCGACCATGGCGGCTACCCGCTCAAAGAGCGGATTTCGTTCAGACTGAAGGAAGCCGGCTGGGAGGTCGTCGACTGTGGAACCGACTCCCAGGAGGCGGTTGATTATCCGGAGTACGCCCTTGCCGTGGCCCGAAAGGTTGCTGATGGCGCATGCCGCTGGGGGATCATGATCGATGGCGCCGGTATCGGGTCTTCGATGGTTGCCAACAAAGTGCCCGGTGTCCGGGCAGCGCTTTGTTACGACGTTTCCTCGGCTCGCAACAGTCGTGAGCACAATCACGCCAACGTCCTAACGCTCGGGGCGGGTCTCATCGGGGACGGGTTGGCGTGGCAGATCGTGGAGGAGTGGTTGTCCACTGAGTGGGCAGGGGGTCGTCATGCCCGTCGGGTTGCCATGATCGACGCGCTGGATCAGCAATACTCCAGACCTGAATGAAGAAGTCGTGTCATGAATCGTGAGGCTCTGGTCGAGACCATCACCCGAGAGGTGCTCTCGGCGCTCTCCACTCGATTCGATATGGCCGAGACTGGAGACAAGGTTCGGGAGGTCGTCGCCAATGGCGCCGACCGGGTCGCCTTCCACGGCGAAGCCGCGGATGTGCCGCTCGATGTGGCCCAATACATCGATCACACCCTCCTCGCTGCTGACGCAACGGCTGAAGACATCGACGTGCTCTGTTCCGAGGCCGAGCAGTTCGGGTTTGCCTCGGTCTGCATCAATCCCACATGGGTGAAACGGGCCGCCAAGAACTTGCGAGGAACCAGGGTGCCGGTGTGCACGGTCATCGGTTTTCCTCTTGGGGCCACCACCACCGAGATCAAGGCCACCGAGGCAAGAAAGGCTCTCCGCGACGGCGCCCGTGAGATCGATATGGTCATAAACATCGGAGCCCTCAAGTCGGGCGACCACGAACTGGTATACAACGACATCGCCAAGGTTGTGGACGCGTCTCGTGAGACGGGGGCGATTTGCAAGGTGATCCTGGAGACAGCGCTCCTCACAGATGAGGAAAAAGTGATTGCTTCGGCGCTGGCGAAGAGGGCAAAGGCGGACTTCGTGAAAACCTCAACCGGGTTCGGGCCCGGCGGAGCAACGGTCTACGACGTAGCCCTGATGCGCGAGACCGTGGGACCCGACATGGGCATCAAGGCGTCCGGTGGTGTTAGAACTGCCGATGACGCCGAAGACATGATCGCGGCCGGCGCCACCAGGATCGGTGCCTCCGCGGGAGTGCAAATTGTTGGCGGATCAGATGGAGGAGATAGTGGCGAAAGGTATTGAGCTCAGGTCCTACGCGGTTCTGGACAGCTTGCAGCCGCAATATGCGGCATTTTTGGGAACCGTTGCCCAAGGATTTCTTCCCCTGGCAGGTGATGCCTCGCTCTGGGTCGAGGTAGCACCCGGAATCGAAATCAATCGTCTGACCGACGTTGCCCTCAAGTCCACGGGCGTCAAACCGGGTCTTCAGATCATCGAGCGCTATTTCGGTGTGCTCGAGGTCCACTCTCCGGATCAGGCCGAGGTGCGAGCCGCAGGTGAGGCCATACTCGAAAGCATCGAGCACTCAGAAGATGACCGTATGAAGCCCCGCATTCTCAGCTCGCAAATCATCCGGCGGATCGATGATCATCACGCCCAGCTCATCAACAGGACGAGACACGGAGAGATGATCATCCCGGGTCAGACTCTTTATGTCCTCGAGTGTGAACCGGCGGCCTACGCGTCATTGGCTGCCAACGAAGCGGAGAAGGCTGCCGAGATAAACGTGCTCGAGGTGCGAAGCTTCGGGTCGATGGGTCGCATCTACCTCGGTGGCGAGGAGCAGGACATCGATGTGGGATGGCAGGCGGCCGTGGCCGCATTGGAAGGTCTTACGGGAAGAGAATCTGAATAATCAAAGTTCCGATTGAGAATATAGGAAAGGAGGAGCTTCATGGCTGAAGCTCTGGGAATGATCGAAGCGCGCAGCTACCCGGCGATGGTGGAGGCGGCCGATGCCATGGTCAAGGCGGCCAAGGTTGAGTTGGTGAGCATGGAGAAGACAGGCGGGGGCTACATAACTGCCGTCGTCCGTGGTGATGTAGCGGCGGTGAAGGCCGCGGTCGACGCGGGTGTTCGCGGCGCCGAGAAGGTCGGCGAAGTGACTGCTACTCATGTCATTGCCCGTCCGCATGTCAACGTGGATCTCGTGTTGCCTCTGGGCCGTCAGGATCAGGCGCAGGACGATCTCGGCTGACCAACTCGAGAAAGAGGAGAGACCCATGCATCTAGGCAGGGTCGCTGGAACCCTTGTAGCCAGCCGTAAGGAAGCCCTTTTGTCGGGGATGAAGTTCCTTGTTGTGAGACAGATCAACGAGGCGAACCAGGAGACAGGGGCATATGTGGTGGCCGCCGACGCTGTCGGAGCCGGGTTGGGCGAAGTGGTCTTGTACGCCTCGGGCAGTTCGGCGCGTCAGACGGAGATGACCAAGGATCGTCCATGCGACGCCGTGATCATGGCGATCGTGGACTCCTGGGACATCGGTGGCGAAGTCAGGTACCACAAGGGTGAGGAGGAAGCCGCTGGATAGGTCGAACCTCAGCGATAGCGAAGTCCGCTCGATAATCGATCGTGTGAAAGGCCGGGTTGCCGCGGCCGAATTCGCCGACCGGTCCGGTCCGACGCTACGCGCCAGTGATCAGCTTGCGATTTCGGAGGTGGAACTCGGCGACGGAATCCACCCCACCATCGACGAGGCTGTGCGATCTGCCCGCCAGGCCTTCGAGGGTTACCGCGATATGGGACTCGAGGCAAGGAAGACCATTGTCGAGGCCATGCGCGCAGCCATGCTCAAGGAGGGGGAGCGTCTTGCCTACATGGCGGCGGAGGAGACCGGGATCGGTCGGGCCGAGGACAAAGTCGTGAAGAACAGACTGGTGACCACCAAAACCCCGGGTCCGGAGGATCTGGAGCCTCACGTTGTCACCGGCGATGCTGGAATGGTCGTGACTGAGTACGCGCCATACGGCGTGATTGGCTCGATCACTCCCACCACCAATCCCACCTCGACCATCATCAACAACTCGATCGCGATGGTGTCAGCGGGCAACGCCGTCGTCTTCAACGTCCACCCGAACGCGAGGCTTGTCTCGGTCGAGAACGTGAAACTGCTGAATCGAGCGATTGTTGCGGCCGGGGGACCGGCTGATTTGATCACCGCGACTCCACAGCCGACTCTCGAGTCAGCGCGGGAGGTCATGCATCACCCTGACATCCAGGTTCTCCTTGTCACAGGAGGACCGGGCGTGGTCAAGGAAGCGCTGAAGACCACCAAGAAGGTGATCGCCGCCGGTCCGGGCAATCCGCCCGCGGTCGTGGATCCGACGGCTGACGTGGACGCCGCAGGACGTGACGTCGTTCGTGGTGCCTCTTTCGACAACAACGTCATCTGCACCGATGAGAAGACGACCATCGTGGTGGACTCTGTTGCCGATCGACTGGTTCAGTCGATGGTTGCCAACGGGGCCTACCGGCTCAAAGAGCACGAACTGAAACGGTTGGAACGGGTCATCTTCACGGAGATGGGACCGCCCAACAAACCGGGAATGATCAACCAGGCACTCATCGGGAAGAGCGCGGCCGCGATTCTCTCCGAGATCGGAGTCACGGTCGACAGTGATGTTCGGCTGGTGGTGGCCGAGGTGCGCAGTGAGCACAATCTGGTTTGGACCGAGCAGATGATGCCGGTGATGCCCGTTGTCAGGGTACAAAACGTCGACGACGCCATCGATCTGGCAGTGCGGTCAGAGCATGGCTTTCGTCACACGGCTTCGATTCACAGCACCAATGTCGACACCATCACCCGGATGGCACGAGCCATGAATTGCAGCATTTTCGTGGCCAACGGCCCAAACTTCAGCGGTCTGGGAGAGGGTGGTGAGGGGTTCACGTCCTTCTCGATTGCCAGCCCCACCGGGGAAGGACTGACCCGACCCCGTCACTTCTCCCGGGTCCGAAGGATCAGCGTCGTGGGAGCGCTCCGCATTGTCTGATCCGGCCATCGCCCTACTCGAGTTCGACTCGATCAGCGCCGGCATCGTGTCCGGCGACGCCATGGTCAAGTCCTCTCCTCTGGGATCGATCTATGCGGGGACGGTCCATCCAGGGAAGTATCTGGTGCTGGTCAGCGGTGACACCGCCAGTGTCGAGATCGCTCTGTCAACAGGGACCGATATCGGTCGGAGTCATATCACCGACTCGGTGTTTCTCCCCGACATACATCCGGACGTGACATCCGCGATTGTTGACGGAGCCAAAAGGGCAACCCTCGCTGAGGGCGCATTGGGGATCGTGGAGACTTCCTCGGTCTCCGCCGTTATCGACGCTGCCGACGCCGGTGTCAAGGCAGCGCATGTGGTCTTGGGAGCGGTCCACCTCGCCGACGGTCTCGGTGGCAAGGGATATGTCTTCTTCTCCGGGACGGTTTCCGATGTGGATGCTGCGGTTGAAGCGGCGGTGAGCCGTGTCGAGCCCCATGGCACTCTGATTCGCTCCGATGTGATCGCCCAGTTGCATGAGGAGATGGCCGAGAACCTCCGAAGTCAGCTCCGATTCTTGAAACGAGTCGAGAGCTGACATGCAGCTGGCCCGCGTCCTCGGAAGTGTCGTTGCCACCGAGAAAGTGGAAGGCCTCGAGGGCGTCCGCCTCCTGGTCATACAACCTCTGGATAAGACCCAGGAACCGTCCGGTGAAACGGTCGTGGCCGCCGACGCTGTCGAAATGGCCGGGCCGGGGGAGTTGGTCTACTTCGTCAGTTCACGAGAGGCGGCCGAGGCGCTGCCGGAGCGGTTCGTTCCCGTGGATCACGCCATTGTCGGGATTGTCGACGATGTGCACTTGGGGGCGGACGAGTGAAGGTGGGCCGGGTTGTCGGAACTGTTGTGTCCACCGTCAACATCCCGCTCCTCGATGGCCATCGATTGCTGGTCTGCGACATTCAAGACGTCTCTGGCGAGGCATCCGGCTACACGATCGCCATCGATGTGGTCGATGCCGGGGCGGGTGAGACAGTGCTCATCCTGGACGAGGGCACTTCTGCACGCCAGATCCTTGGCGTCGACCGGGGAGCGATCCGTGCCGTGGTCGTTGGTGTTGTCGACGAGTTGATGGTTGACGGCGAGGTTCGCGAGGTGAGCTAGCCCTTGGGTGGGCTATCCCAGTCCTGGACGTCGCTCCCTTTCTCGCGGGCCAGGATGTCGAGGGCGGCAACGGCGCCCGCGCCGGCGGAGATGATGGCCTGACTCCGTGTCGGTCTGACCGAGCGGCCGACCACGTAGACCCGGTCGACGGAGGACCGGTTGTCGCGATCGACCTCGATCGCATCGGACTCGTCGACGGCAACACCCAGTGAAAGGGCAAGCTCCGGGTTCTTTCCCTCCGTGAGGATCAGATAGTCGGCGACGTGCTCTCCGCTGTCGGTCTTCACGTTGAAACCCTCGCCCGCGGCGACCGAACGCACCTCTTCATCGAGGAGAGATGCTCCTACCGCCGAAACCTGTCTCCGTGCCACCTGCTGGAACTCGGTCCCTGCGATCTCCGGCAGTCCCAGGTAGTTGTAGAGGTGGGCATAGTTCATGGCCGTCTTGTCGGTTCCGAACACGGTCACGTCCTGGTCGTTTTTCGCCAGGAACAGCGCGGCAGACAGCCCGCCCGGTCCATCTCCAACGATGATCACTCTTGCCAAAAGGGTCCCTCCTCTAATGTTCTGTTGCCAACACTCAAGAGCCTGTTGGTATGCCGGCGGCATCCAGCCAGGATGGGTGTGTGGAGACCAGGTCTATCCCAATCGAGGCTCCTCTCGATCTGAGGCGAACTCTGCAGCCGCTGCATGGGAGGTTCGCCGACGATGGTTGGTGGCTGTCTGCCCGGACTCCTGAAGGGCCTGGATCCTTGAGGATCCGGCGAACGCGCCAGGAGGTGACTTCGGAGGCCTGGGGAGAAGGCTCCGGTTGGCTGCTGGACAGACTCGAGACGATCTCCGGGCTCGACGATGATCCATCCGGGTTCGAGACCGACAACCCCATTGTCTCCGATCTCCACCGTCGTCATTCAGGGGAGAGGTTCGGACGGACCGATCTGGTATTCGATTCGCTTGTTGTCGCAATCTGTGGCCAGAAAGTGACAGGGGGCGAGGCGGCGGCGGCGATGCGCGGTCTGTACCGGAAGTTCTCCGAGCCTGCACCCGGCCCCAATGAGCGATTGAGACTGCCCCCCGACCCGGAGCGGATGGCCGGGGCGCCCTATTGGGTGTACCACGAGCTCCATCTGGAAAAACGCCGTGCCGACGTCCTGCGGCATGTGGCGGCCAACCACGAGAAGATCGAGCCTCTGGTCGGGATTGGTCCCGCTGAGGCCGCCGGGTCACTCGAATCCCTCGACGGTATCGGGGAGTGGAGTGTGGCCAAGACACTGGAAGTCTCACACGGTGATCCCGACCAGGTGGCGGTCGGGGACTTCCACTTCAAGCACATCGTGGTCCACCATCTGACCGGTCGGGATCGGGGCACAGACGAGGAGATGTTGGAGCTTCTCGAGCCGTTCCGGCCGAATCGAGGGCGTGTGATCAGACTCCTCCATCATCTCGGTCATGAGCCCAAATTCGGTCCCCGGATGAGCCGCCGGGACATCACACGGATATGACTGTCGTATTTGCGAGGCTACCGCTCCAGCCAGACGACGATCAGGTCTCCCACCCAGTCCGGGTCCCTCATGTTGTTGTGAAGGGCACCCTCGACTTCTTCCAACAACGACTCCGATCCCGAGTCGGTGAGCGCCAGGTGAAAATCGGTGGCGAACCGACTGTCGACGATCCCATCGCTACCGCCGTACATGATCAGACTGACGAGGTCGGTGTTCTCATCGGAGAGTCGTTGTGGGTTGCCGGCGAGCCAGGCATCGGGCTCGGCGCTGGGCCCGGCACCGAAGAACGGAAGCATGATGATGCCGAGACGGCTGACATCGTATGGGCCGGCCAACCCTACGAATCTGTCGGGTAGTCCTGTGCCCGGCACCGGGCAGTCCTCGGCGTACTCGTCACCGGTGAGCGCCACAATCGCCGATATTTGGCCGCCGGCGGAGTGCCCGATCAGTGCCACCGTCCCGTTCGAATCCGGATGAGCGGCGGCATACCTGACGGCACAGGCCACATCATCGACAGCCTGAGGGAATCCGGGGCCCTCGTTGGAGAGCTTGTAGGGAGTGTTGACCGTGAGAAACCCCTCGTCGGTCAGGAATATCGCCAGCGAGCGCATGATCGAGGGGTCTCCACCGATCCAACCGCCACCGTGGACCAGCACCGCCGTAGGGAACGGTCCCTCTCCGTCCGGAGTCCTCACCTCGACTCCGATGTCAGGCAGTTCCGGGCGGGTTGTCGTCGTTGGCGGGAGCGTTGTCGTCGTGGGAGGCGGTGTTGTCGTCGTGGTAGTGCTGGTTGTGGTCGTCGAGGATGTGCTGGTGGCCGACTCAGAAGTGGAAGACACCGCCGCTGCTTCGATGGTTGTGGCGACTTCCCCGCTCGCGGGCGAGCACGCCGCTACGACGAGGGCAGTGACGGCTAGGAGACCAGCGAAGCTGCGGCGACGTCCACGTACCATTCGACCTCCCCATCACCTTCGCCCAGTCTCCCGGCGGGTGTTCTGCCCGCCAAAGCCTCCTTCAGGGCTTCAGCCTTGCTCTTCCCGACAACCAGAACCAACAAGAGCTCGGCTGCCCACAGCAACGGGTAGGTGGCTGTGATTCTGGTCTCCCGCTGTTGGGGGACGTGTTGGGCAACGAACCATCTATTCGTCTCTCCAAGGGCGGGGGTGTCCGGGAACAGGGATGCCGTGTGACCGTCGTCACCCATTCCCAGAAGGATCAGATCTGGTCTGTCATCACCCAGTATTCCCCTGATGGTGGATTCATAGAGAGCGGCGGAGTCATTTGGCTCGATCAGCTCGCTCCATACCGGTCGGTGGAATCGGGCGTCGACATGATCCATCAGGGTCTCAGCAGCCATCCGCCCGTTGCATCTCTGGTGGTCGGGTTGGACCCAACGCTCATCGGATAGCCAGGCATCAACACGATCCCACTCCACAGGTTGACTGCGGAGGGCGGCATAAGTGGCAGCCGGGGTGGAACCACCGGCGAGACCCAGCGTGACCCGGTCGCCCGCGGAGCGGATGACTCCTGCAACTCGAGTTGCCGCCGCCTCGGCTGTTGCCTCGGCCGTGTCATGAACGACCAGTTTCATCCAGAAGACGGTACCTCGATGCTCTACATTTGAGTCATGGCCGATTCAGTCACCATCACGTGGACCGGCGGAGAGGTGTCCGGACGCCTCACCGGTGACGGACCCAACGGAATACTTCTCGCACATGGAGCAGGGGTAGACCAGGGCCATCCGTTCATGGTCTTGCTCCGCGACGGTCTTGCTGGTGAAGGTCACACCGTGATGACCTTCAACTATCCCTACACCGAGCGTGGCTCCAGAAGCCCCGATCGCGCCGAGAAACTGATCGCGTGTCATCGCGAGGCAGCGGAATTCCTGCGTTCCCGGGTTGAGAACCTCTTTCTTGCGGGAAGGTCGATGGGTGGCCGAATCGCGACGATGCTGGTGGCCGAGGGGGGCGAGGCCGCCGGGGTGGTCCTTTACGCCTACCCGCTACATCCGGCAGGAAAGCCGGAGAAGCTCCGCATCGACCATTTGCCGAATGTCACCGTGCCGCTCCTTTTCTTTCTCGGAACCAGGGATGCCTTGTCGCGAGTGGAGCTGTTTGAGCAGCACATCCGTCCGCTGCCGAACGCCGAGGTCGAGGTTCTCGAGAATGCAGGCCACTCCCCAAAGGGAGGAGGCTGGACGTTTGAGTCCACAGTCGAGCGGCTCGTCGAGGGGACCTCGGAATGGATTGGGAGGATCTCGTCTGGCAGTAGCAGCCCGGAGAGGCCATAATTGGGTCTGCCTCTTCATTTCTCCAAGGAGTCTCTTCATGTCTGAAATCAGCTTGCGCGCCTTGCCAGGCCGGTCATCCGGCTCGCGTGAGTCTCGCCGGATTCGCCGCGAGGGCCTGGTGCCTGCCGTTGTCTACGGCAAGGGTGTTGATTCTCTACCCCTTTCTGTTGATGCTCATGCCCTCGGGGTGGCCCTTCACACCGAGGCCGGCTCGAATGCCATCATCAGTCTCGAGATCGAGGGCGGCGACACATTGACCACGATGGCCCGGATCATCGAGCGTCACCCTTTTCGAGACGAGTATCGACACGTCGATTTTGTCACCGTCGACCTCAGCCAGAAAGTCACAGCCGAAGTGACCATCCAGTTCGAAGGCACCCCGGCAGGTGTGATCGAAGGAGGTGTCTTCAGCCCGCGGAGGACCTCTGTTCAGATAGAAGTGCTGCCGACGGAAATCCCTTCGTTCATAGAACTCGACGTTTCCGAAGTCGAAATAGGCGGCTCGCTTCGCGTGGAGGATCTTCCGGCACTCGAGGGCATCGTCTATCTCGAGGATTCCGATGCTGTGATCATGTCCGTCACTGTGCCCGCGGCCGAGATCGTCGAAGAGCCAGAATTCGACGAGGACGAAGAGTTGGCGGAGGGCGAGGAGCTTGCCGAGGGTGAGGCTGAAGAGGGCGCTGAGGCTGAGGCCGAAGGCGAAAAAGAGGCCGAAGCAACCGAGTAATCCGGTGCAGGTGGTCGTCGGACTTCGCAATCCGGGAGCCGACTACGAGCGAAGTCGGCATAACGTTGGGTTCGGTGTGCTGGCACGAGTCGTCGATCGAGCCGATCAGTCTTTTGGCAAGGCGCCTTCGCGTGTGCGGGGGATGGTGGGCCAATCGGGGGTTGGCGAGGACTGGGTCGTCTATTTCGCTCCCAACACCTACATGAATGAGTCCGGCGGGGCGGTCAAGGCTGCAATGGCCTACTACAAGGTTGCCTCTGGGGATCTGCTGGTGATTCACGACGACATCGACCTGGCCTTTGGTCGTCTCCGTATTCAGGTGGCCGGAGGCAGCGGCGGCGACAACGGGATTCGATCGGGCGAGGAGTCCCTCGGTACCAAGGAGTTCTCGAAACTCAAGATCGGGGTGGGACGGCCCCCCGGATCGATGGATCCCGCGGACTTCGTCCTGCGCCAATTCTCGAAAGATGAGCGTTTCGAGGCTGGGGTGCTGACAGAAGATGCGGCCGACGTCGTGGAGCAGTGGCTCGGCAACAGGGACCGAGCCCAAGAGAACGCGGCCCATCGGGGTCGAGATGGCTGAGTACGTGGGCGCTCTCGATCAGGGCACGACATCCACGCGATTCATGGTGTTTGATCATGCTGGATCGGTGATCTCGCTTGATCAGAAGGAGCACAGTCAGATCTTCCCCGAACCGGGATGGGTGGAGCACGACCCCATCGAAATCTGGCTGAACACGGAGTCGGTGATCGAGGGAGCCCTTTCCCGGGCCGGTCTCGATTCCGGCGACCTGGCGGCCGTGGGGATTACCAACCAGCGAGAAACCACCGTTGTCTGGGATCGTTCCACAGGGGAGCCGGTAGCCAATGCGATCGTCTGGCAGGACACTCGAACGGCCGGGCTCTGTAAGGCGCTCGAGGGGGACGAGGGACCTGATCGTTTCCGGGCGAGGACGGGTCTTCCCCTGGCAACCTACTTTGCCGGTCCGAAGGTTCGGTGGCTTCTCGATGAACACGATTTGGGAGAACGGGCGCTCGGCGGTGAGCTTGCGTTCGGCACGATCGACTCATGGGTGGCGTGGAACCTGACCGGTGGTACCGAAGGCGGCCAACATGTGACTGATGTGACCAACGCGTCCAGAACCATGTTGATGGACCTGGTCACAACCACCTGGGACTCCGATCTGCTGATGGAATTCGGCGTGCCCACTCACATGCTTCCGGAGATCGTTGCCTCGGTCGGTCACATCGGATCATGTGCCGGCCTGCTAGACGGTGTTCCACTCACTTCGATTCTTGGGGACCAGCAGGCGGCCCTCTTCGGGCAGGTCTGTTTCAAGCCAGGAGACGCCAAGAACACCTACGGCACGGGCAACTTCATGCTGATGAACACCGGGACCGACCCGGTTCCGTCAGATTCCGGTCTGCTCAGCACCGTGGCGTACCGAATCGATGGTGATGAAACTGTCTATGCCCTCGAAGGCTCGGTTGCCGTCACCGGGTCCCTGGTGCAATGGCTTCGGGACAATATCGGGATCATTGCCGAAGCATCCGAGGTCGAGGACCTGGCTCTCTCGGTCGAGGACAACGGAGATGTCTACTTCGTTCCGGCCTTTTCCGGCCTTTTTGCACCTCACTGGCGACCGGACGCCAGAGGGGTTATCACCGGCTTGACCCGTTTCGCCAACAAGGGTCACATCGCTCGCGCCGCCCTCGAGTCGACCGCCTATCAGACAAAAGACGTCCTCGATGCCATGACGGCAGACTCCGGGGTGAATCTGGTCGAACTGAGGGTTGACGGTGGCATGACGCACAATTCGCTTCTCATGCAATTCCAGGCCGATCTGCTCGGGGTGGAGGTAGTCCGGCCCACCATCGCAGAGACAACTGCTTTGGGCGCGGCCTACGCCGCCGGCCTCGCCGTGGGGTTCTGGTCCGATTTCGATGAGCTCACCTCGCGCTGGGTCGAATCCGAGAGATGGGTGCCTGACATGGCCTCTGATGAGCGCACTCGGTTACAGGGTCGTTGGCGCCAGGCGGTCGATCGTTCTCTCGACTGGGTCTGATGCTCTGGCCACCCCAGCGACCGTGGGCGTGCTTATGATCGGCGGGCTTTAGTCGAGGAGGCGTTATCTCCGTTCCGAATGCGTTGGCGCTGGCTCGGATCGCCATGGTCGTGCCGATCATGGCCTTCACGCGGGCCGACAGGATCGACAACCACTTTGGCATCGCGGCAGGGATTTTCGCGATCGCGGCGTTTACCGATTTCCTCGACGGCTACCTGGCACGCCGCTATTCGGATGAGACTGTTCTCGGGGGCTTTCTCGACACAACGGCCGACAAGATCCTTGTCACCGGCACCCTTCTCGCCCTCGTTTCGGTCGGCAGAGTCTCCATCTGGCCTGCGGCGATCCTCATCTTCAGGGAGTTCGCTGTGATGGCACTGAGGGGGGTTGTCGCCCAGCGAGGTGGGCTGATAAAACCCTCGACCTGGGGGAAGATCAAGACGGTGGCCCAGTTCCTGGCCATCTTCCTTGCATTCGTCCGTCTCCTGGAGCCATGGGGGCCCTGGTACCTGGACCAGTGGGCGATGCTCTTCGCGGTGATCGCCACGCTCGGGTCGGCGTCGGGGTACATGGTCGCGTTCTGGCACACCGTCCGTACGGAGCCAACCGAAGTCAAGACGTGAGGGTCGCCATCACCGGTGGCTCAGGTGTGGTCGGCGCCGCGGTCACCAACCATCTCGTTGAGTCCGGATTCGAAGTGAGGGCTCTTGCCCGCTCGACAAGATCCGGGTCCAAGGTCGCCTCTCTCGGAGCGACCCCCGTCCCCGGCGACGTCCTCGACTATGACAGCCTTGTCTCGCTGGTCGACGGCTGTGAGTGGGTGTTTCACGTCGCCGGAGTGAACGAGATGTGCACCCGGGACCCGAGCCAAATGTGGCGTGTCAATGTCGAAGGAACCCGACTGGTGATGAATGCCTGCCGGGACACAGGAGTTTCGAGACTGATCCATACCTCGTCGGTCGTGACTATCGGGGAGCGGAGAGGGGAGAACGCCACCGAATTGACCAACCACCGCGGGTTCTTCCTGTCGGAGTACGAGCGAACCAAGGCCGAAGCCGAGCGACTTCTCTTCTCGGAGGCGCGCGGCTTGGATGTGGTCGCGGTCAACCCGTCATCGGTTCAGGGCCCCGGGCGGGCGACCGGAACGGGCCGGATCATCCTCAATGCCGCCAGGGGGAAGTTGCCCTTCCTGATCGATACCACGATCTCTCTCGTCGATATCGACGACTGCGCCCGGGGTCACCTTCTGGCGGCCCGGCGTGGAGAGTCCGGAGAGCGATATTTGCTCAGCGGCGCGACTCTGACGATGCGCGAAGCGGTCGCCCTGCTATCGGAAGTGACAGATCACGAAGTGTCTCCTCGTTTTCTCCCGACCGGCGTCATCCACGCCATATCCGTGGTGGTGGAGATCGCCTTCAGGGCGATCCGCCGTCGCCCACCAATCTGCCGGGAGGCGGTTCGGGTGATCGGCCACGGTCATCACTGCGACGGGAGTCGTGCAACAACCGAACTCGGTCTTCATTACACCCCGGTGGAGGACACGATCCGCCGCACAATCGAATGGTTCGCGGATGAGGGACTCCTTCAACCGAACAATTAGTCTCCCCAAGCCGAGGCCTCGCGAGAAGGAGAGATCGATGCCGGGAACCGTGACGGGACAAGAGAGATGACTGAGAC